>Ga0302251_1000129_pt1 | contig 90183 bp, 64 predicted proteins | sample AAG_RA_Gln_MG_FD_193534 | JGI IMG/M metagenome (GOLD analysis project Ga0302251, IMG submission 193534) | Enriched activated sludge microbial communities from anaerobic digester in WTTP, New Holstein, Wisconsin, United States - AAG_RA_Gln | ecosystem: Engineered > Bioreactor > Anaerobic >... | reverse complement strand
ACTCACCCATTGTGCTCGTTACGACGGACCTGAACTGGCTTCCCACCGGTGAATCCACGGAACGGTTCCAACCGTGCAGTTACATTGAATGGCGCGTCAATTGCACCACCCCGGGGTTGTACAGCATCGACATTCCAATCTACAACCTGGACTGCGATGACGGATTCAGCCTGACATTCGAAACGAAAAAGTACACGAATCCCGAGGACGTGTTCGCAACCCGTTTCGCCTCCCGGGAGACGACATTCTATCCGAAAACCGGTTGTGGTGATCCGTGGTGGAGATTCGTCCCCCTGGGCACCGTAACCGACGCGGACAGCAACGTGATCACCGTCCCGCTGTGGGAAGGCGAGAACGTTTTCCGCGTCCAGAACATCTCCGGGCGGCATACGGCCGCTTACACCTATCCGCCCATCCTGAACGACATCAACAACCGCCCGTGGGGACAGTTCTGGAGCAACCTCCATCTGGGAGGAATCACGCTGAACCGTGTAAGTGACCTTCCCGCGATGGGAACCATCACCGGCACGGTTACCGGCAACAAGCCGTCGGGCGTATCGGTGAAGCGCGCCATCGTGTGCGCCAATCCTCCGGGTAAATCACCAACGGAACCCTCCAACTTCTGGAAGTACGGGTACTACACGTATTCGACCGACGGCGGAACCTATTCGATCACCGCGCCAATCGGTTCCACCGATGTCAAGGCCGGAAGACCGAGCAGTTACCGTTGCGACGGCTCGGAAGTCGCCAATGTCGTCGTAGAGGCGGCAACTCCGAAAACCGCCAATCTGGCGCTGGAATCGATCTGGCTGGACGACGGAGACGGCTTTGACTACGCCTATATCCAGAACGAATACTTTGACTACAAGAACGGCAATATGGGGCTTCTGTCCGTGGACGGTTGGAACGGATTCAAGGTCGGCTGGATCGATCCAAATGACAGCACCTCTATGATCGTCGATGTGCCCAAAACCGGCCTATACCAGGTCACATCCTCCTATTTTAACGGCGGAGGCACGGGACTCATCAGGGTCTCGACGGACCTCGGTTCGACTGTCGAAGCCGATCAACCCAACACGGCTAACGATTGGGGTCGACGCCTGGAGATCACCTACCCCAATTCCATCTACCTGCTGGCCGGAGCAAACATCGTCACCCAGACACTGTTGTCCGGCAACTCCGACCAGGACGGCTTCAAACTGCAACTGCTTCCCGATGTGCCTACCCTGGGCAACGTGACGGGAACCGTGACGGACAGAGTCACCGGCGGTCCGGTCGCCGGCGCCACGGTAACTCTAGGCGGCAATACGGTAAAGAGTGACACCACAGGCAAGTACGTAATGGTTGCCAATGCGGGGACTGGTCAGAAACTGACGGTGACGCATCCATTCGCGGAATCTTCCGCGCTGGTCATCGTTGATGTATCCGCCAACGCCACAACAACCGTAAACGTCGTCTTGACCGTCCGTCCGAATATCGAGTTGTCGACAAATGCCGGACACAACTGGCAGGTGCTGGTCAACACCGGAAGCGCCGCGGACTACAGCGCCGTCGGCGCTGATGAAAGCGCGTTTGTTTCGGTGCCCGTGCCCGGTGATTTTCGATCGGTCAAAAACATAGATGAAGTGTATGCCTGGTACCGGCTTCACTTCACCCCGCCTACTGATTTCGCATCCCTGATGCCGGGACGGAAGGCAGTCTTCCGTGTTGTTTACGATCCGACAACGAACGCCCGCAGTATCAATGATGTGGACGAGGTGTGGATCAACGGCACCCGCGTTGGCGGTTCGGGTTCCTTCCCCTCTTCCGTTGAACCGCCGCAACCGGATCCTCATACCCTTGGCGATCCGGCCAACTACGCTCCCGGTTTGACGATTGACAACAAGACAGAGAGAAGCTACTTCTTCCCGGCTTCCCTGCTGACCTCCGGTGACAACGTGATTGCCGTGAAGGTTTACGACCATGCCTCACCCGGAGGAATCACCGGTCTTCCGAGGCTGGAAATTTCGTGGCCAACCGGAACCGTAACCGGTACGGTGAAGGCCGCCGGAGTTGGTGTACCCAACGTTCGGGTGGCCGCAAACGATCCCACGGGCATTTCAAGCGACTGGACGCTGACGGACGCAAACGGCGCGTTCACGCTTTCTCACGTGGCCGTTGGCCCGGTGATCATCGGTGCCGTAAAACCCGGTTACACCGCTGTGATGGCGAACGCCGGAAGCCTGGCGGAAGGCGCGACGATCAACCTGGACCTGGTGACATCCTCTCTGGGAGCGGATCCCGCTCCGTCGTACGATGAGTTCAACGGAACCGGAACCGACTGGCAAACCAAGTGGGACGCGCTCAGCCTCGTCGCCCCGGACCCATCCAACGCGCCGGTGATTACGATGCCGGGAGTGGATGTCAACAATTCGGGGAGGCCTGAAATTCCGGGAACCTTGACAATCGACGGCGGCCTTCAACCCCGGGGCGCTCTGCTTTCGAAGGTGCGGTTGAACAAGTTCGCTTCAGTCGCTTCGGCGAAGTTTGTTTCCGCACTTCCGGCAACACCGGAACCCACCGGCACACTGCCGAACCTGATTCTATACGCCTCAGGTAATCCGGAACCGAACGTCAACAACTGGTCGTTTATCTCGCACGTCGAACTCGACATCGAAGGGTATGCCATCCGCGAGGAACAACAGCGCACCCGGTATATGATCTGGTCGGACATGATTGGCGACAACATGTCGCTAGGCCCGGCCCCTACCTTCCAGAATCTCTTTGAGGTCACGCCGGAAACTCCAATCATCCTGACGATGACGAGAACCGGTTCCTATTGGGATTTCTACATCAACGGTGAACATGTCTATGGCGGCAACTTTGTGAAGTCGCCGATGGCCGACCATAAGGTGGGACTCTACTCCTACCAGACCTCGTCGTCCATCACAGCCGACTGGGCCAAGTTCAGCGGCGTGATGCCGGAAACACCGGTTCCGGGCGACCTGAACCGCAACGGCATTGTCGACAACGGCGACAGCCTCTCGGCACTTCGAATCGCGGCGGGGCTGTTGACCGCCACGCCAAATGACCTGGCCGTCGGCAACGTCGCCGGAGCCGACACGGTCATCTCGATACTGGACGCGATGCGAATCGCGCAAGCCGCAAACGGCGCACCGCTGTAAAGCGCTTCGCCGGCAACTCACCGGAGGTCCCGTCCCCCGCGGGCGGGACCTCCTTTCAAACGAAGCGGCATTCTGCCTGACCCGATCGGAATATCGACTTGCCAAAACGACACTTATTGAGCCTGCTTGCCGCACTGCTGTTGGTCGCCCCGGCGTTTACTCAAACGCCCCTCGTGTATGATGACTTCTCTGCGGCAACGCTCAATCCAGCCCTTTGGACCGTCATCAACGAAGCCGGTACGGATTTAGCGGACGTTTCAACGGCAGACGGCGTACTGACGGTAACGGGCAAGGCCAACCGCACCGGCGCGGCCACCACGATGCGACCCGGTCGAAAATGCGTTGTGGAAGTGACGGCGCTGGGTTGGACGGGCACCAACCAGATACTGCAGTTCTACGCCGGTTCCGGTACCGATTTCACCAACTTCCTTGAGTTCGGCCTGGAGAACACGGAACCGGACGGAACGCCGATTGCGCACATCTGGACGCCCACAGCGGAAACATATTCGGCACCATCTCCAGTGAAAGGAAGAGTCAGCCCGGCGAATCCAAGCGTTCTGCGGGTAGAACGGGACAACGCCACGTGGAGATTCTTCATTAACGGCAACCATATACACACCTACACCGGAGAACCCGTTCCGGACGACGGGCGCATCGTCCTCTACGGTTGGAGAACAAGCGTCAGTATTTGGGACGACATACGAATGACAGGCCCCTCGGTAAAGATTATTTCCCCTGTTGACGGAACGGCGGCGACCAACGAGATTGACATCACCGGCGAAACAGGTCACGACACGGCTTCGTGGAAACTGGAAGCCGGCCTCGGTGAAAAACCGCTGACGTGGCATGAGATATCCAGCGGAACGGGAACCGCCTCCGGGATACTCGGCCACTACCGTGTTCCAATCACATCGCAGAGTAAAGTGACACTGCGCCTGACCGCCACGGATGCGGAAGGTTTCAGCCGGTCCGCTCGGTCAACGCTGTCACTCACGTCTCCCGGATTCCGGCAACCATTGCACGGCCAGGTGGTCGGGACAGCCTTTTCCGCCGTCCTTTGTCGCGAGTCGGAAGAGCACGTGCGCGCCGTGTTTTTCAAAAACGGCCAGGTCGTGGGTGAAACGAATCAGAAACCGTTTACCTGGCGCATCATCACCGAACCGGGAGATGACGGCCCTTGCACACTGGGCGCCATTCTGTACACGTCCGCCGGCGTCGCCACCGTCGTACCTGAAATCAGTGTCACCATTCAGCGCGACCTTTTCGGTTCCAACCCCCGCGTGGCCGACGACGGTAAGGGTTTCGTGTTTCCGGACGGTTCCGTGGGAATCGCCGTGGGCCAGAACGATGGATACCCATGGGCGGGCCTCGACCGGTTGTGGCAGTACGGGGATGTCGCATCGGCTGAAAACTACGTCAAAAATCTTCGCGCTCACGGGGTCAACGTGATGCGAATAATGGTCGAGTACGCGCAGAGTACCTCCCAGTTGCTCGAAAACCCACTGGGGTCGTACAGGTCGTCGGTCGTCAACTTCTGGGACCGGTTTCTGCCCATCTGCGAACGCAACGGAATGACCGTTCTGATGACGCCATGGGATACATTCTGGATGAATCAGCCCTGGTCGGCGAATCCGTACAATGCCGTAAACGGCGGTCCGTGCGAAACCGTGAGGGACTTCATCACCAAACCGGAGGCCCGCGCCTGGCAGAAGGCCCGTTTCAAGTTCATCATCGACCGGTGGGGCGCCAGCAAGGCTATTTTCGCCATCGACCTGTTGAACGAGTTTGATATCTGGTGGGATGCATCGACGGAGGAACGGGCCGACTGGATCGAGGAAATGGCCGCTTACGTGGAATCCTACGAACGTCAAAAGTGGGGAAGGCGGCATATGCTTACCGTCTCGTCCGCCGCGGCCCAACCGGGCGGTATCATAGGTGAAATCATCTACCGGCACCCGTTGTTCGACTTCGCCAACACGCACCAGTACTACGGCGGTACGGTGAACAATCCGCAGAACATCATCGACCCCGCGATCTCTGTGAACGGAGGCATCAAGTACAGCCTGCCTCAGTGCTATGACGGCCGTCCCTACACGGACAGCGAAAGCGGCCCCATCGACAACTGGATTCAAGACGAATCGTGGGACAATCTGTACTTCCGGTTCATGGCTTGGGCTCATTTTGCTTCCGGTGGAACGGGCACGGGAATGCGCTGGCCTTACCGGACGCCCCACTACCTGACAGCCGGCATGCACGATGCCCAACTGGCCGTTTCCAGTGTTTCCAAGGCGCTGGACTGGCTTCGTTTCAACCCTGTGAACGCGGATTCCCGGTTAAGCATAAACAAGACCGGCATGATACTGATGGGTTGCGCGGATTCCAGACAGGGGGTTGCATGGATTGCCCAGGATGTACGGGTCGCCCCGGCCCAAAACATCAACGGAGCACAACTGACGTTAACGGATTTTGAAGACGGCCGCTATATCGTCACCTGCTGGAATCCCGTCACCGGATCGGTTCAGACCAGAACACAACGCCAACCCTACGCCGGCAACCTGATCGTTCCTCTGCCGACCATTCCGCTTGATGTTGCCGTAACCGTCCGCCGCATTCCGGACGGCGACCTGAATATTGATATGGTTGTTGATATGTCCGACGCCGCCGCCGCACTGAAGATCGCGGGCGGCCTTTCCGGCGCCGATTCCGCTCAAACCGTCATCGCCGATATGAACGGCGACGGCCTTATTGATCTGCGGGATGCCGTCGCCATAGCCCTTTTGGTGAAGTGAAACAAAGCATGAACTTCGGCAAGAAAGCATCAAGAACAACGTTGATTCTGCTCCTGGCGGCTCTACGCGTCCTCTCCGCATCCGCCGCGCCACCTGTATTTGACGATTTTTCATCAGCGAAAGTAGATTCCGACCGCTGGGAATGGCTGACAGAAGAGGGCACGGGAAAAGCCGATGCCGCTATCAAGGACGGAAGCCTGATAATCACGAGCGCGCCGAACCGGGCCGGCCTGGCGACGACGGCGCGGATCGGACGCAAGGCCGAAGTGCAGGTGGACGCACTGGGCTACACCGGCACCAACCAGATTCTGCAACTGACGTCCGGTGAAGGCAGTCACTCCGAGTTTGTCGAGTTCGGCTTGGAGGGGGTTGATGCATCCGGCAAACCGATAGTGCATGTGTGGGGGTCGAACGGAGAGGGATATCAGGGACCGGTTGCGCTCGCGAGCCCTGTGTCCCCCGAACACCCCGTTACACTTCGAATCCTCCGCGACGGAAATCACTTCCAGTACTTCGTCAACAATTCCCGTGTATTTGAGGGCAATTCCGGCGCGCTTGATGAGCATGCGCGGGTGTTCCTGTACGGCTTCGAACCCAGTGTCAGCCGATGGGACGACCTTCGCATCAGCGGTCCGCCGGTAACACTGGCCAGGCCCGAATTCCCAACATCCCCGAAGCAAAGCCTGGACGTTCGGGGTTCCGTTTCCTCCGGCGCCGTCTCCTGGACACTCGAGTGGGCGCAAGGCCCGTATCCCGTGGAATGGTTTCCTGTAGCGAATGGCAAAGGCCCGGCGAACGGCGTTCTGGGTAGATGGACACCAACTCCCAACGCCGCCGGTGAGATTATCTTCCGGATAACCGCCGTCGACGCGGATGGTTACGGGCGTTCTGTCTGGCGCACGGTGTCCTCCGGAAGAAATGCCATCAGCAGTCCGATGAACGGCCAGGTCGTCGGACCGGCGTTTTCCGTTGCTCTCGGAAATGCAATGCCGCCCGGCGCCAGGCTTGTGGTATTCGGAAACGGCAAGTTGATGTCGGAGGCCGTGGAGGGCCGCGGTTTTGCCCGTATCATTCCGAACGCAGATGGCCCCCTGACTCTTCAGGCGGTGGTGATCACACCGGACGGGAAGAAGAACTACACGTTACCCGTTCATGTGCGCGTCCAGCGCAACCTTTACGGCAGGAACGCAAGACCAACCGAACAAGGGCACGCATTTGTTTTCCCGGACGGCCAAGCGGGCGTGCTGATTGGAGAGAACGATTCCTACACGTTCCCCGCGCTGTACCCGCTGTGGCGCGAGGGCAACGTTGAATCAGCAGAAGAATACCTACGGATGTTGCGGTCACACGGCGTAAACGTGTTGCGGATGATGCTGGAATCCGCCGGACGGCCGATGGAGTTCATCGAAAATCCTCTTGGCACATGGAACCCGGAAACTCTCCGGTTCTGGGACCGGTTCCTGCCTCTTTGCGAGCGACACGGCATGACCGTGCTGATCACGCCGTGGGACACGTTCTGGATGAACCAGCCGTGGACACGTAGCCCGTACAACAGAGCCAACGGCGGTCCATGCGCCACCCCGCGCGACTTCCTTACGGATCCGACTGCCCGCAGACTCCAGAAACAGCGCATCGCGATGATGATCGACCGCTGGGGAAACAGCCCGGCTATCTTCGCTATCGATTTGCTGAACGAGTTCGACATCTGGTGGGACGCCCCGCCGCGCGAGCGCGTCGCCTGGGTCCGGGATATGGCGGCCTTCACCCGTGATTATGAACTGAAAAAGTGGGGCCACGCGCACATGCTGACGGTGTCTTCCGCAATCGCCGAGCCGTCCGGCAGTATCGGCGATATGGTGTTCAACTATCCCCTGTTCGACTTCGCCAACACCCACCTGTACTACCGGGGCACGGTCAACGCTCCGAACAACACGATCGATCCCGCGCTCGATATGGCCAAGGGTGTGCGTTACGCGTTGAGCCAGATTCGCGACGGTAGGCCGTATACCGACACCGAGAGCGGGCCTATCGATCGATGGGTGTCGGACGAATCCTTCGATAATGAAGTCCACCGCCAGATGACCTGGGCGCATTTCGCGGCCGGCGGTTGCGGAACCGGTATGAGATGGCCCTACCGTCACCCGCACAATCTGACTGAAGGAATGCACCGCAACCAGCGCGCGGTCGCCCAGGCTTCGAATGACATCGATCTTCAGACCTTCTTCCCTTGCGATGCCGGTGCGAGGCTTCATCCTTCCAAGGGCTTGCTGGCTATCGGTTCGGCTGATCGAAACCAGGCCGTCATCTGGATACGCTCGAATGCGGAAACGCCCGAAGGTCCGATTCGGGACGGCTCGGTCCGCATGCGCAAGATGAGCCCCGGAAACTACCGTGCAACCGTCTGGGACACCACGACGGGGATACCGCTGGCACGCAAAGACATAGCGTCGGAAGATGGCGTCCTGTCCATTCCGCTTCCGCCCTTCAAGGTGGACACGGCGGTCTCCGTTATACCCGCGACCAATCCTATTTCCGAAACACGCCCAGAAAGTGAGAAACCCGCAACGAAGATGAACGATACACCTTTCCGCCCGCCCGCCACGCCACTGATCACACACGATCCGTACTTCAGCGTCTGGTCCTTCTCCGACCGGCTCACCGATGGACCGACACGGCACTGGACGGGGGCGCCGCAACCCATCTGTGGCCTTGTTCGCATCGACGGGGTAACCTACCGCTACGCAGGCTCCGACCCGGAAGGCGTTCCGGCGCTGGAGCAAATCACGCTGGATGTGTGGCCTACGCGAACCGTTTATGTGTTCCGCGGTGGCGGGATTGAGTTGGCACTCTCGTTTATCACCCCGTCATTGCCGCACAACCTGGATCTTCTGTCCAGGCCGGCGACATACGTCCAATGGTCGGTTCGGTCGACAGACGGCAAACCGCACGAAGTAAAGGCTTATCTGGACGTCACAAGTCACATAGCCGTGAACAAGCCGGACCAGAAGGTCACCTGGGGCCGTTATCGTATCGGCGACCTGAACGCCGCGCGCATCGGCACGACAGAGCAACCCATCCTCGCGAAGGCGGGCGACGACCTCCGTATCGACTGGGGCCATTTCTACCTGGCGCAGAAAGGCGGAACGATTCACGCGGGGAGCATATCCTCTCGGAATGGCTTTGTGGCGTCCGGCGAACTGCCGGGTAACGACGACTTGAGGGAACGCGCCGTTGCGGACGACACCCCTGTCCTGGCGTGCGTGAAAAGTCTGGGAACGGTCGGTTCGGACACGGTATCGGATTTTGCCGTCCTGGCGTACGATGACATCTACAGCCTGGAGCACATGCAGAATCGCCTGCGGCCGTACTGGCGGCGAAATGGAGCCGATGCCGAAGAACTGCTGAAAACGGCTTTCGCCGATTACCCCGCTCTCGCCGCCCAGTGCAAGGCGTTCGACGAAGAACTGGTACTGGACCTGACCACAGTCGGCGGCGCGAAGTACGCGCGGTTGGCCTCGCTGGCTTACCGGCAGTGCTTCGCCGCTCACAAACTCGCGGCCGAAGAGGACGGAACGCCCATCTTCTTCTCCAAGGAGAACTTCAGCAATGGTTGTATCAACACCGTCGATGTCACCTACCCCTCATCGCCCTTCTTCCTTTTGTTCCAGCCGGAACTGCTGAAGGCCCAACTCGGACCGATTCTGGACTACGCGGCTTCACCCCGATGGCCGTGGGCGTTTGCCCCGCACGATCTCGGCACCTATCCGCTGGCCAACGGACAGGTGTACGGCGGAGGCGAAAAGTCCGAGCGGAATCAAATGCCCGTCGAGGAATGCGGCAATATGCTGATCATGCTGGCCGCGCTTGCGAATGTGGAAGGAAATTCGGACTTCTCGAACCGGCACTGGGACACCATCGCCGGTTGGGCGGACTACCTGCTGGCAAAGGGACTCGATCCGGAGAATCAACTCTGCACCGACGACTTCGCGGGACACCTGGCCCACAACGCCAACCTCTCCGCGAAAGCCATCATGGCCATCGCCGGATTCGCCCGGTTGTGCGCCATGACCGGGCGGAACGACGTCGCCAGGCGCTACGAGGAGAAGGGTCGGGAGATGGCCGCCGAGTGGATGAAAATCGGGGACGACGGCGGTCATTTCCGCCTGGCCTTCGATCAGCCGGGTACGTGGAGCCAGAAATACAACCTCGTGTGGGATTCGCTTCTCGGACTGAATATCTTTCCCAAAGAGGCGGTCCAGAAAGAAACGGCTTCGTATTCCGCGCGCCTTCGGAGATACGGCCTCCCTCTCGATAATCGTCGAACTTATACCAAAACCGACTGGCAAGTCTGGACGGGGGTGCTGGGCGGTTCTCCGCTTCTCGATGAAATCGTCAGCCGCATGTTCGATTTCGCCAACGAAACTCCGGACCGGGTACCGTTCTCGGACTGGTATGAGACCACCGACGCAAGGAAATCCGGTTTCCAGGCCCGAAGCGTAATCGGCGGCGTGTACATGCCCTTGCTGGCGAATCCGGAAATCGCCGGAAAGTGGATCAAGCAGGCCAGGGAAATGACCGATACTTCCGCATTGAATTGACCTGGTTCACTTTCGGCGGGTTCGGGGGATCACATCAACGGTTCTCCCGAACCCGTGAGTGACACGGCCGGCCGGCAAACGATCCCCGCATCGATGAACTGATTGCCACCCGCATTGCGGCAGTGTATCGCCAGCACATTTCGTCCGGAATTGATTCCATTTGCCGCGTTCCCGGTAATCGGGTAGTAATCGTACGCCCGATTGTATCCCGCCTCGGAAAGTGCCAGCCGACCGTTGATGTAAACCTCAACGTCTTCATCGTGATTGAGCCGCAGAAAGAACCTCAGCCTCTCCGGCCGATCCACGAAGAAGTCCCGTCTCAACCAGATATTGTACGTGGACCAGTTCGTCCGCACAACACCGCCGGGCGTTCCGAAGGCGCCATTGCGAGTTGACCATGCAGAATCGTTGAACTCCGGCTTCATCCACCGCGCCGGAGGCGTGCTGTATGTGAATCGCCACTGTGTCGGCCCGGCTTCGGAGGTCGGCAATATGGTGACATAGCCGGTAGTGGGTAGCGGCTTCCCCTTCGTCGCGGCGGCGATCCGGTTCAAATCGCCCTTGACGATGCGCCGGTCGTAGGTCATCAAGCCGGCTTGCTCTGTCTCGACATCGGTGATCTCCGTATACACCGCCGCGGACATACCCGGATTGTCGCGCAGAGTGTACACCTGATTCATCATCTGCTCGTAACCCCGGGTGACTTCGCTGAACGACTGAGTCACGGCGTAGGTGTATCCGGAACGCAACCAGACGTGATTTGGAGCGTAGGACCATATTCCGCCAAACTCGCCAAGCACCGCCGCGCGGTTCGGCTCCGGATTCGGCGACGAAGGCCCCGGGTAGATGTGCATATCCACCATATGCCCGGCACCGTGGTCCACCCATCCGCTGGCGCTGTTCACAAGGCGCGACGGATCCAACGACATTGCCCAATTCGTGACTCGAACGGTGTCATACTGCCCCCATCCTTCGTTGAACACAACCCACGTGATAATGCTCGGATGGTTGTAGCGGCCTTCGATCAACCGCGCGAGTTCAACCTCAAATTGCGTCCGCCACTCGCCTGTGGAGTTGACGCCGTTGGGCATATCCTGCCAGACGAGAAGCCCGAGTTTGTCACACCAGTAATACCAGCGCTCCGGTTCCACTTTGACGTGCTTGCGCGTCATGTTGAATCCGAACTTCTTCGTCATCTCAATGTCGAACTTCAGCGCTTCGTCCGTGGGCGCCGTGTACAATCCATCCGGCCAGTAACCCTGATCAAGGGGACCAATCTGGAAGACGATACGGTTGTTCAGCGCAAGTCGCTGTATTCCTTGGGAGTCCTTCTTCAGGCTGATCTTCCGCATTCCGAAGTAACCCCGAACCTCGTCCAGTTCCGATACTCCGGAATAGAGGCTGATCCCAAGATCGTACAGGTGCGGGGATTCGGGCGTCCAGTGCAGGGCGTCCGGCACCGGCACCGTTATCTCCTGATCCGCCGGTCCCCGGTTCCACGAGATAACCGCCGAGCCCTTCATCACGTTGACCTGGGCAATCGTTCCTTCTGGCGCGTTGGCTGTCTGCACACGAAGCTTCACAACGCCCGCGTCGATGTCGGGCGTTACCTTGTATGACACGATACGGGCTACCGGCGCCGGTTCCAACCACACGGTCTGCCATATACCCGTCACGGGTGAAAACCAGATATCCTGCGGATCGCGGACCTGCTTGCCCCTCGGATTCGGGCCGGGATCCATGGGGTCCCAGACGCCGACAATTAACTCCTGGTCTCCCGAAGGACGCAAAGCATCGGTGACATCAAACGTGAAGCCGTCGTATCCGCCCCTGTGGGTTCCCACTTGAGTTCCGTTCACCCATACGCGTGCTTCCCAGTCGACCGCGCCAAAATGCAGGAGGATGCGCTTTCCCTGATAGCCGGCGGGAACCTGGAAGATACGGCGGTACCAGACCCTCTCGATATGGCGCCCGATTCCGGACAAGGCCGATTCCACGGGGAACGGAACCAGAATCTCCCCTTCGAGGTTGCGACCCACCGGCGGCGCCTCGGCCTGTGCGGCTTCCGCGAACTGCCACAATCCGTTCAGCGATATCCAGTCGGCGCGCATCATCTGGGGACGCGGGTACTCCGGTAACGGATTTGTCGGATTCACACGGGATGTCCAGGGAGTGGTGAGGTTTCCAGGTACCGGTTGCCACGCCGTGGCGGTACCTCCCAGCAAGCCGAACAGGCAGACTGTCGCAATCCGGGCAGTATGCATCAGGTACCTCCGGGTAAACTTGAAACGTGCAGAACCGCCACACCCAGATGTCATCGTCGGACCCTCTTCGCTACTTAAGCGTGGTTCGTCAACGCGAATGACGCGGTTTCGTTCTGTTTTGTTCGTCAACATACGGTATGCCCTCTTTTCACCGTTGCTGAGAAGGCGTCAGTATGCACTATACTGTATCATAATAACCTTCACGGAATATGAACGGGTGGGTGCAGTTGGTTAGGCTCCTTACATCAACCGTGTCTTTTTCGTTATGAAAATCTCCGACCGATCTCTGTTTGGCCTCTACATCACTTTCCTGTTTGTGCTCGCCGGCGCGGCGATTGCGTTTATGTGGACCGGCGGCCGTGCGCGCCCTGACGGTTGGGGACGCGCGCCCAACGAAATCGTCTTCACCGGCTGGGGAGGCCCCGAGGAAAAAGACACGTTCACTCGACTCGTCAACGAGTTCATGCGCGAGAATCCGGACATCAAGGTACGCTACGTCATCGTTCCGCAGAACTACATGCAGAAACTGCAGATCATGATGGCCGGCGGCACCCCGCCCGATGTGTTCTATATCCCCGACGGCGACTTCCCCGCGTTCGTCGTGAAGCAGACGATGGAACCGCTGACGAAGTACATCGAGCAGAGCCAAGTCTTCAAAACAGAGGAGATATGGCCGTCCGCCCTCAGCCGTTACCGATACGACGGCAAGTCACTGGGCACGGGTGACCTTTACGCAGTTCCAAAGGACATCGGCCCGTTCGCGATGTTCTACAACAAGGACCTGTTCCGCAAGGCCGGCTTGCCGTTCCCCTCGGCGGGAACACCGATGACCTGGGACGATGCGATAAGGGTTTGGAAAGCGCTTACCATCGAGGATAAACGCCACCCGGGCGTAATAGACCAGTTCGGAGTGGCCGGCTTCACGTGGGAATCCGCCGTCTGGTCGCTGGGCGGTGAAGTACTGAGCAAGGATGGCCGCCGGTTTGTGATGCCGGACGACCCGAAATCCGTGGAAGGCTTTCAGTGGGTCGTCGACCTGGCCATCAAACAGAAATGCGCTCCCTCTCCGCGTCAGGCGCGGTCGTTTGACCCCGGACCGATGTTCGACACCGGCAAACTCGCCTGTCTGATCGCCGGTCGTTGGAATGTTCCGCACTACCGCACGCTGAACTTCGACTGGGACGTAGCGCCGATTCCCGTGAATCCAAAGACGCGCCGACTCGCCGGCTGGTCCGGTTCGGTGGGCCTGGCAATGTCGCGCACGTGTCGTAACAAGGAAGCCGCGTGGAGGTTCCTGGAGTTCCTGGGCGGCCCGCGCGGGCAGAGCGTGCAGTCGGAAACGGGTTTCCAGATTCCTAACCAGATGAAACTGGCTTACACGGATGTCTTCCTTCAGCGCGACAAACGCCCCCAGCACGCGGAGGTGTTTATTCCCGCGGCGCTCGCCCAGCGGCCGGGTATCCACACCCTGGCGCCAACGAACGAATGGCTGAACGAGTTCACCCAACGGGCGACACCCATCTGGGAAGGCCGGATATCCGCGGCGGAAGGCCTGAAGCAGATGCAACCGTATGTCCAGAAAGGCCTGGACAACTCGTGGTCGGAGGAGCAATGAACCAGCAAACTTCACCGAGGCGTGGAAGCATGGCCCGGAGGGAAGCCTATTGGGGCTACCTGTTCGTCGCCCCTCCCCTGCTGGGTTTCCTGATATTTGGATTCGTGCCCATCATCATGTCCCTCGTCCTTGCGTTTACGCGGTGGGACATGTTCCGGCCGCCGAAGTTTGCGGGACTCAGCAACTTCGAGCGCATCGGTTCGGACCCGATCGTCCTGCAAAGCGTTGCCAACACGCTGGTTCTGTTCCTCGGCGTTCCCATCGGCATCGCGCTGTCGCTGTGGTTGGCGATGGCGCTGAACCGCAAGATTCGCGGCGTGAACTTCTACCGGGCGATCTATTACCTGCCGGCGGTCAGCAGTATCGTGGCCATATCCCTGTTGTGGCAGTGGATATTCAATCCCGAAAAGGGCTTGCTGAACATGTATCTGCTGAATTTCGGCATCGTCGGTCCGGAATGGTTGCAGAATCCCGCCTGGGTAAAACCGGCGCTGATACTGATGGGTGTGTGGGGCGGAATGGGACCGAATATGATTCTCTACCTGGCCGGCCTTCAAGGAGTCCCGCAGAGCCTGTACGAGGCGGCCGCCATCGACGGGGCGCGCCCATGGCAACAGTTTCTGTTCGTCACCTGGCCGATGCTGACACCGACCACGTTCTTTATCACCGTGATGAGCGTCATCGGCGCCCTTCAGTACTTCGGACAAATCTACATCATGACCCAGGGCGGCCCGCAGTACGCTTCCACCACGTATATGTTCTATCTGTGGCAACAGGCCTTTACCTACTACCGGATGGGCTTCGCCAGCGCCATGGCCTGGGCGCTTGGCATCGTTATCATCGCCGTCACCATTGTGCAGTTCCGCCTCGCACGCCGATGGGTTTACTACGAAACGGTATAGGAGAGAACGACGATGGCAACGACAACCACATCGGTTAAGCGCAGTACCCTGCTCCTCGACATCGTTTCGCATATCGTCCTGATTGCCGGTTCGGTGCTGATGATCGCGCCGTTTGTGTGGATGCTCTCCACGTCGTTGAAGACCGAAGGCAATATCTTTACGCCTATGCCGGAATGGATTCCGCGGCAGACGTACTGGTCGGCGGTGATCGACGGTAAACGGCACGAGATTGCCCAACCGATTGTGGAGAATGACAACGGGCGCGCGCACATACGTCTGAGCGACGATTCCGACCCGATCTGGATACCGGCGAAGGACGTCCACAAGGAGGTGCGCGTCGCCCCTGAATGGAGGAACTACAAGGAAGTCATTCAGACTGTACCGTTCTTCCGCGGAGTCGCCAACACGCTGATCATCACGCTTGTCGGATTGTTCGGCGGTCTGTTCACGACCAGTCTTTCTGCCTACGCGTTCGCTAAACTCAGGTTTCCCGGGCGTGACGCTCTGTTCTATGTGATTCTCGGCACGATGATGATACCGGGAGTCGTCACGATGCTTCCCACCTTCGTGCTGTTCCGCCAGGCAGGCTGGATCAACACGTTCCGGCCGCTGATCATCCCCGCCCTGTTCGGCGGCGCTTGGGGCATTTTCCTGATGCGCCAGCACATGAAGACCGTTCCGGACGAGTTGGAGGACGCCTCCCGCATCGACGGGTGCAATCCGTTCCAGACATACTGGCGCCTGATGCTTCCCCTCAGCAAACCGATCCTGGCAACGCTGGGCATCTTCGGCTTCATGGGCGGCTGGAACGACTTCATGGGCCCCCTGATCTATCTGAACGACCCCGACAAGTTCACGTTGCAGTTACTTCTGGCATCGTTCAGCAGTTACTACTCCACCAAGATCAACCTGCTGATGGCCGGCTCGGTAATGTCCCTTGTCCCCGTGCTGGCGCTGTTCTTCGCCGCCCAGCGTTACTTCGTTCAGGCGATCACTCTCACGGGCGTGAAGGGGTAATAGATACAATGGCCATTCGTGACATTTCGGATGCCAAGATAAAGTCGGCTCTCGATCGGTACATTTCTTCGATTCCGACAAGCAATGGGAGTGCAAATGACAGTCGTGATGCATCATTCGACCATTGCTTCAACTACTTTCAATCCTTCAATGAAAGTAGTAGAGTTCCAGCCCTAGCCGAAGCGAATAACCTGCACGCAAGTTGCTTGCACATTGCCTTTTTTCTTGCTAGCTGGGGTATGTATAGAGGTTCATCTTTTCTGTTACAACATAGCGCTCACTTTTACGTAGACTTGATTAGGTTCATCTCTTCGACTGATTCTAGGCTGTGGAAGATTGATGTAGACCATTACGACGACGAGAGCATCGAACGTCTTGTGGAATGTGGTGCGCGTATCAAGGACGTCCTCAAGCCTGGAGGAACGGCTTCGCCAACGCTTGTAACGAAGATAATGCTAGGCGTATTTGCCAATGTTCCAGCTTTTGACGACTACTTCGTCAAGGGATTGAGAATCTACTGGAACGGAGATGGAGCACGAACTCTGCGCAATATTTCCGTTTTTTACAATCAGCACAAGTCGTTGATAGACGAAATAGAGATTTCAGCTTGTGACTTTGCCTCAGGTGAGCGTAAGGGTAAGAGATACACGAAGGCCAAGATCATAGATATGATTGGTTGGGCGTTAGGCAAGGAGCCCAATCTATGATGAATTGTGGATATTTCTAAGCATTGACTATACTTGGAAACAGTTAACCCCCCGTCTTCGCGAACCGGAAAGCGGGGGGATTCGTTATTGTGCCGTGATTTGGGACCCGGTCCCTACTTCACGTTCTTCTCCAGCATCAACTGCGAGCCGACGACGTAGGATTTGGCCGGCTGTAGCTTGCCGTTGACCTTCTCCTTGTACAGATACACGCGGTGCAACATCACGTCCGCGCCTTCCTTCGCCGCGATTTCCGCCTTGAAGTACATCGTGGTCCGAACCTCCACAGCCGAACGCGTGTTGTCCGTCCACTGCAAACCGCCTTCCGGCGGTCCCCATGCGGTGCTGGTCAGGTTGGTCTTCAGAATCCTGGCCTTGGGGAACTTCGTGGCCACGGCCTTGTTGGCCAGGGCGCGCAAGGCCGCCGCGTCCTTGCCCTTGTACCTGTCCGGGGTCATAAACACTTTCGCGGCGCGTTCCTGCTGTTCCTGGCGTATCGTCGTCCGCATCGCCGCGACCGACGCCTTTGCTGAGGCCAGCCTGGAGTCATCGGCGGGCAGAACCTTGGCGATATCCGCGAGCCTTGTATCCGCTTTCTGCATCCATTCGGTTTCGCGGAATGTGTTCTTCTGCGCGTACTGGTTCCCGGTATCGATGAAATTCTGGATCACGCGGTCGCGGTTCTTTGCCCAGACTTCCACGTTCATTTTCGTCATCGAATAATCGCTGTGGCCCTGCAACTGGACGTCGGTCCCGGATTCGGCGATTTCGTCGATGAGAGCTTTGGCGCCCTTCCAGGTTTCGATACTGGTGACGATGTCTTCCGGATAGGTCAGGCTGGTACTTAACTGGCGAAACGCGGCCAACCGTTTCAACTGGTCTTCCGCGTCGCCCTTGGAGGCATCCTGTTTGGCCTGCGCTTCCTGGTAACGTTTCTCCAGGGCTTCATACCGGGTGCGTGCGCCAACCACATCCGGGTGGTCCCAGTTTTCGCTCTGGTACTCCTTGATGGAATTGAGCCTGTCTTTGGCCACGCGCAGAGGTTCGCGGGCCATGTGCGGATTGCGGGCATCCAGCTCGGAGGCGGCGTCGTTCAGCGCCTCAATGCATTTGTCAACCTTGAACTGGACGGACGAGGGAAGTGGTGCGGCATATGCCGGTGTAACAAACTGGAGGAGCACTGCCAGACCTGCGCTCAGCGCGATCAATGCGAAGCGGCTGTTCAGCCCTTTCATGTAATTCCTCCCCTATCCCGACAGGATAGAACGTATCTCACCGGGATTACGATTCTTGTCCCGGAAGATACAAGCATGATACACGACAACCGGCGTTCATGCCCATTTCGTCTTCGAGAACTAAAGAAATCCCCTGCCCCGGTCTCCCGGATGCAGGGGATAATTCAAAGAACAGTTGGAGGTCCTGACTACAGACCGCTCACCGTTCGCTGTATCTTCACGGCGTCGATCGTGGTGATTCCACCAACACCGTCCACGTTCAACCGTGTCATGTCGGCGGTTTGAGCCTGAATCAGGCCGGCGGCGATCGCCAGAGCCTTCTTCGTATCCTCAACCGACAGCGGAGCGGCGGCGCCGACCGCGGTGGTCAGCGTCACAGAAGTCACGACCGGCGTTGCGGATCCGTCGCCCTTCAGCACCAGCAGGAACTGGAAGTAACGGGCTCCACCGTTGATGTCCGCGTCCACACCGTTCAGTTTGTAGTAGTTGGTGAACACACCGTCCGCGTTGGCGTAGCGGTAGCGAACGTCCACGCTGGAGGCATTCACCAGCGTGCCGGCCACCGTAAGGTGTTTCAGGTTGGTAACAGCGCCGAGGTCGTAAATCTTCGACTCAACAGTACCGGCGGTTGCGTAGCCGTTGTCTTCGAAGTCCGGAACCATCGGGATGATCGTAACATCGGTCACGGCTGTGGCTTCGGGATTGGTGCCCTGTCCGGATCCGTATACCGATACTCCGCGACCACCAACCACGTAGATGAAGTTTTCCCATGCGGCGCCGTCCAGGTCGGCAACGTTCGCCGGAAGGATTGCGGCCGAATCCAGCGTTGCCGCGTCGCGCCACACGCCGGGGATGCCGTCCGGCAGAATCTTGGCCACCGCGATGCGGGTGGAACCGTTGATGTTGCCGGTACCGATGTCTATCCTGCGTCCTCCCGCAGTCACCAACTTTCCGGCGACCAGGGTTTCGGCGCACGACCAATGGGGAGTTGAACCTTCGAAGATCGAGTCCGTATGGCCGTCGTATTGCGTGGCGCGGATGAACCTCGCAAGGTCCCCGCCGGGCATAACACCGGCGATGTCGGTTGTGTAGATGCGGTCGTAGCTGGAGTTTTCGCCGCCCACGGCATAGACCTTGTGGTGATTGACGTTGGTGCGGTGTTGCCAGCGGCCTTCATTCAGGTTGCCAATCTGGGCCCACGGACCAATGCTTCCATCCGGCTTGAAGCGCGCGATGAAGTTCGTGGCCTGTCCTGCGCCGCCCGAGCTTCCACCGCTGACAAGCAGGTTGCCGTCCATCACAACGGCGCTTCCGTTGTAACGCGGAACAGGAAGAGGATTGATTGGCGCGCCTTCTCCATCCAGACCCTGCCAGATGCCGACATCACCCGTTGTCGGGTTGATTGGCGCGTACAGCACACTGGTCTGCGGTACCGTCGCGGCGCCCGGTTGGCGCCCGCCCACAACGTACAGGAAGCCGTTGTAGGCAACCGCCATATTGCTGATGTTTGTTCTGGGCAGAGGCAGGGCGTTGGTAGCAAAGACCCAGCCGTTCGGATCGAGTGATCCGTCCGCCATGATTTTGATGAAACTGACGTCCGACAGCGCCGAAGCGCTGGCGTCCGAACCGCCGATGCAGTATAGGTAACCGTTGTAAGCCACCACGCCCGCATCATAAACGGCAGTGTTCAGCGCCGTTCCCGAATACACTGGACCGGGAAGGCCCTGATTCGGCAACGCGATACCGCCGCCCGCCGCGGTCAGGTTAACCCTGTGCGCCTGGCGGAAGTCGTTGTAGTTCAGTGTTCCGGCTGTTCCGCCCGCCGCACCGGTCGCGAAAGCGCAAACCGTGGTCGTCAGCGGATTCGCCGTCGGGGAGGTCAGTTCTATCTGATAGTAGTAAGTCGTTCCGCCGGACAATCCTGTGAAAACGATGGGGCTGGTCGCCACGGAGGCAACGTTGATATCCGGCTTGTCGAAGGACGCCGGCGCGGTTCCCCAGTGCACCAGGGCGGAGGCATCCACATTAGTCGTCAGCTTCAACGTCGCCGTCGTCTGCTGAGCGTCCATCGTTTCCGAAAGAATAACGATGTCGGGTTTCGTTGTGAAGGTTCCGGTCGCCGTTGCGGGGGTCAGCGGATCCTTAGCGCTTTCCACCTGGTAGTAGTAAGTCGTACCGGGAACGAGATTGGCAATGTCCACCACGTGATGGGTGGTCACGCCGATGACGGATCGATCCGGCAGGGTGTACTCACCGGCGGCTGTGCCGAGGTGAACAACCGTGCTAGAGCGGAAGTCCGTGTCCCACGTTACCGTGGCTGTCGATTCCGTGATGTTGGAGACGGAAGGTCCGGCCGTAATTCCCACGGATGTCGCGCCAAGAACAACGTCGAAGAAATCACTGCGTGTCTTGTCCGCGCTTCCGTTGTCCACAGGAGCGATGACCGCCACGCTGTTGCCGGTGGTAACGGCGGCGAGGACCGTCCGGAAACCGGTGACGTAGATGTTGTAGGAAGTGGAGTTCGGATTGTTAATATCGCTGGCCGAGCAGGTGATAGCCTGCGGAGTGAATGTCGTGTTCGGCGCAGGCGGGACATTGACGTAGAACTCATAGTCTGAACCCAGAGGTTCACCTGTGTTGGCATTAACCGCGAATATACGGTTGAGAGACGCAGTGCTGGGATGAGCGTTGGTTACCCAAAGAATCTGCTCGTTCGGCGTCAGCGCGCAACCGCGCAGAACACCGGTCGTAACGGTGCCGACCGGCACGTTGAACGCCGTATCGAGTTCCCACGCAGAACCAACCTTTTTGTACTTCTGGATGAAGTGGGAGGTGGCTGTTGTGCTTCCTCCCTGATAACCGACCAGCCAGAGAGCCGTTTCGGCCCGGTTCACGGTGACGTCGCGCGTGCCCGGAACCGTGGTCGTCACCAGGCCGGCGGCCGTGTCGATTTGTGCCTGGGTTACGATGGTCTGGTAGATCGGCGTCCCGACATTGTTGCTGATTGGGTTCAGCAATGCGATGCTTCCCGTCAGCGGTCCGTTGGGGGTCTGGTCATCGACAAAGTAATAGCGGGCGTTAGCGCCGGCGCCGAAAGCGCGCGCGCCGCGCACATCTACCTTGCCGGCGGCGTAATCGGCGATCAGGCTTCCGTCCGTGGCCTTCACGTTCCGAACCTTCTTCTTGCCCTGCCCGCCGAGTAGAATGGTGTCGTCTGTCAAAACACTGGCGGCTACGTAGTCGTACGTGCCGGCCGCGCCGTCCTGCTGGAAGAACCGGTTGGTTGCGTCGGCATCCACCGCGATGAAGCCGGAACATCCATAACCACTGGTGTTCGTGCTGGCGATACCGAAGTAAGCCGTATTGTGGAACGGACTGTCCAGTTTTCGGTTCACATCGCCGGAATAGACGGGTCGTGCCTCCGTAATAGGCGCGGGCGGGTGCGAGGCGTATGCGACACCCAACTGGGTCATCGCCGTGGTCGGCTCGCCCGTGGTGATTACTTCCGCGTAATACGTCCCGCGAGGCGCCGGGTTTCCGTCGGACTTGTAGCCGTCCCATGTAGGCGCCGGATTGGGTAAACCGGAAGCATCGTGTCGTCCCGGGGTTGTGGCCGAATAATCATATGACAGATCAAGCGTCTGGACGAGAGTACCTGACGCACTGTAAATCTTGATGACAAGCGTGGATGCCTGCTGGGCAAGCACGTAATTGATGTAGTAGGGGTCCGCGCCGGTTACTGTGACACTTGTGGTGGCCACTGCGGAACGGACGGGGCCGGAGCCGGCGAGCGCAAGGGCGCCCAGCGCGGCCACCAGCAGAGCCTTACGGATCATCGCAATCTCCTTTCGGGAAATGCTACCGTCGGCCTCGGGTGGAGCTGGCAGGCGGCGATCAAAGACGACGCGGCACTGCCAACTGCGTCGCGCCTCTGTGTCGGTTGTTGTATTGCATCGGATTTTGCGCGTTGACGCCAACTTCATCGCGCTCGATGGTTGATATCATTATACAGACTGAAGTGCTCCTGATTCACATTCCGGCAGTCGGTTCCACGGCAGTTTTTCTTTCGGCGCCAGCCGCCGTTACACCCAGTCCAAAAAGAAGAATCACCCCTCCAAGAACAACTCTCGGCGCGGGGATTTCCCCGAATACGGGTATCGCCAGCAGTGAGGCGATGACAGGCTCACCCAGAAACGAAACGGATACCACGACCGGGCGAACGTGACCGACAGCCCACGCGAACAGACCGTGTCCTCCGATGGTCGGCAGAATCGCGAGAGCCGCATATAGGTACCACTCCTGAACGGACGGAGGTTGAAGAGGTTCGCGCCGCGCTAACGTCCAAACTGTCAGCAGAACCGCGGACAAGGCATACACGAACAGCGCATAGGATGGCGCCGGCATCGTGCGACGCGCTTCGGCGCCCAGCAAAAGGTAGGCCGCCAGGCAGAAAGCGCCAAACAGCGCCAGGGCGACACCGGCCGCACTTCCCGAACCTGTTTTGCCTGCCGCATTTTGCATCACCACAAGCCCGAGCAGAGCGACAATCGCGCCGGTCGCTTCCGCCCGTGTCGGGCGTTCTTTCCGCAATGCCCACCTTGCTGGCATCACAAACAAAGGGTGGCAGGAAACCAGTATCACAGATACCGACAACGGCAACAGCCTCATACTGGCAATCCAGGCGCCGAAGTGCATAGCCAAAAAACCAGCCGCGGGTATCGCCCACTTCACACCGGCCCTGTCGATTCCACGCAAAGCTCCGGGTACAAACAAGAGGATCACGCCCGCGATGCCCAGACGCCACGCCGCAACGGCCGCCGGCGCCCCGTGCGTACCCCGAGTCAGCAGGGGAGACGTCGCGACGCATAGGATAGCCATCACGAGTCCTGTCAATGGAGATAGGCTCTGCTTTGTTGGCATGTCGTTTCTCTGCATAAACTATGTCAGGATACCACTGGGCATGTCGCATGGAAAGGATCGACGCATGGACGAATTCATGGAAATGGCGATGGAAGAAGCCCGAAAGGGCCTGGCCGAAGGGGGGATCCCGATCGGTTCGGTGCTGGTTCGCCAAGGGAAAGTCATCGGACGGGGACACAACCGGCGCGTTCAAGCCGGCGATCCGATGGCACACGCTGAAATTGACTGCCTCCGAAACGCCGGCAGGACAGGTTCCTATCGCGATACGGTCCTGTATTCCACTTTGATGCCCTGCTACCTCTGTTCGGGGGCTGTCGTTCAATTCGGAATTCCGAAAGTTATCGTAGCCGAATCGGAGACCTTTCCGGGCGGACCGGAGTTCATGCGCCAGCACGGCGTGGAGGTTGTCGATCTGCATCTTCCCGAGGCCGTACAGATGATGACTGATTTCATCGCCGCACGCCCGGAACTCTGGAACGAAGATATCGGCAAGTAAGGCCGCGCGTCGCAACCCCCTGTTGGTCTATCATGTACGCATATTGAGGTGGCGCGATGGTCGCCATGCGCGCCTGTATGCGAGTGTTTTGGAGGACGATCCGATGATGTACTTCAGAGCCTGGTATCGTCGAGAGGGAGATAAACCACCTCCGAATCTCGAGTATTCGGATTGGGTTGTCTATGCCACAGACGAAGCCGACGCCGTGGAAAAAGTGCTTGCTAATATGGGACGCACTGAGCCTGAACGCGGATTCAAAGTTTATCTGACATTGATTCCGGACGAGGATGAGGGAACGGTGGCGCTTGCCCTGGCACGGCAGAACGGACAGGCGGTGACGTAAGATCATCCGCCGTTTAATTGGCGTGTCCTTGTCCGTTTCTTCTCGTCTTATGGTCCCTGAATTTCACGTGTGGACCTCGATCTTCCCCGAGGAAGGCTGAATGCCCCTATCCCTTAAGCGACTTCTAATAGGCCGTCGCTTGCGCACGGAACAGACCGAGCATGAACGGTTACCGAAGATTCTCGCCTTACCGATTTTTGCTTCGGACGCTCTTTCGTCAGTCGCTTATGCTTCCGGGGAGATCATGGCGGCCCTTCTGCTGGTCGGCACCGCGGTTTTCTACCTTACAGTCCCGATTTCGCTTGCGATTGTCGCACTTCTCTTTATCGTCGCCACCTCATACCGGCAGACGGTGCTGGCCTATCCAGGTGGAGGCGGCGCCTACATCGTGGCGCGGGAGAATCTCGGCATTGTGGCGGCACAGGTCGCCGGTTCCGCCATTTTAATCGACTACATACTCACCGTTGCCGTCAGTGTTTCCTCCGGCGTAGCGGCCATCAGATCCCTCGCCTGGACCCAGTATGGTGTCACTATCCCCATCGTTACCGTGGCGGTCGCGGCAGTCATCGTCGTTGCGTTAATAAACCTCAGGGGCGTCAAGGAAAGCGGGGCGATATTCGCGATTCCCACGTATATCTTCATCGCGATTGTAACGGGCTTGATCGGCTTTGGTGTGTGGCTCTTCTTCCACCAAACCATCCCGACGGCCTGGCCGGCGGAGACATTCAAGAATGCGGTGCCCGGAGGTTACTCGGAACTCCGACCTCTCGGTTGGTTCCTGATTTTGCAGGCGTTTGCTTCCGGTTGTGCCGCACTCACCGGGGTGGAGGCCATTTCCGACGGATGCACGGCTTTCAAACAGCCGGTCGGACGAAACGCGGCCATCACGATGGTTTGGCTGGCGGTGATACTGGGCTTCCTGTTCCTCGGCCTGTCCTGGCTGGCCGTACAGGTGCAGGCCCTGCCGGAAACGGCGGTCGGAGTCCACGAAACGGTGGTGTCTCAGATTGGTCGTTCAATCCTTGGCGCCGGGCAATCGCCGGTCGGTACGGTCATCTACTTTCTGTTGCAGGTTTTTACCGCCCTCATCCTTGTGCTCGCCGCGAACACGAGCTTCGCGGGCTTTCCCAGGCTTGCCGCAATCATCGCCCGCGACGGTTTTCTGCCGAAGCAACTCGGCAACCTCGGCGACCGGTTGGTGTTCGACCGCGGCATCATCACGCTTACGATTCTGTCGGTTGCGCTGATAATCTGGAAAAAGGCCGATGTACACCGGTTGATTCCGCTTTACGCGGTTGGTGTGTTTCTTTCCTTCACGATCTCCCAGGCCGGCCTTGTGTTGCGATGGTATCGCCTGCGAAGCCCCGGTTGGCAATGGAAAGCAACGGTCAACGGTGTCGGCGCCACGGTAACCGGTATAGTTTTGATGGTCATCACCGTTGTGAAATTCACACACGGCGCGTATCTGGTGGTCATTCTCATTCCGGCGATGGTATTTGTTTTTCTAAAAATCCACGCCCACTACAAGTCTGTTGAGCACCAGGCTCATATGATTCCCCAGAAACCGGTCTCTCCCACACCTCCCAAGCACGCTGTCCTCGTACTCATACCGGGACTTTCACGCGGCGCCCTTGAGGCCGTGGAATACGCGCGTTCCCTGGCTGGCGACATCCGGGTGATTCACATCGAGGTCGATCCGGAAAAAACCCCCGCGTTCCGAGCCGCGTGGCTTGAACACTTCCCGAACGTCACCCTGGTCATCCTGGCATCGCCCTACCGTAGCCTGATCGACCCCCTGGTGGCTTACCTGGATGAGGTTCAGAAGGAAACTCCCAACACGCAAATCACCGTTGTGCTTCCGGAGATCGTTCCCGCGCGGCGCTGGCAGAACCTCCTGCACGGTCAATCCGCATTGATGTTGAAATTACATTTGATGAATCGAAGGCGCGTTGTCGTTACCAATGTGCGCTACCATATGGAACGGGAAGATATTCCGTTCAGCGACCTCGTGAGCGTCGATCAGTACAGAAGCATCGAGCCGTAATCCACCGGCTGACGCGGGATATCGGTTTCCAAATCGATTTCAGGACCGGTTCAACACAATGCCTACATCAGTTAAGCGCCTCCTGCTGGGCCGCCGCTTGCGCACCGAACAGGCGGCGGAGGAGCGGCTCCCGAAGTTTCTGGCCCTTCCCATCTTTGCTTCCGACGCTTTGTCATCGGTCGCCTATGGCACAGGCGAAATCATGGCCGCGCTGTTGGTGGCAGGAACAGCGCATTTCCATTTGACCCTTCCGATAGCAATCGGCATCGTGGTGTTGCTGGCTATCGTGGCCACTTCCTACCGTCAGACGGTTCTCGCGTATCCCGGTGGAGGCGGAGCATATATCGTTGCTCGAGACAACCTGGGAATCGTTTCTGCCCAGGTCGCGGGCGCCGCGCTCCTGATAGACTACATCCTCACCGTCGCGGTAAGTGTTTCATCGGGTGTTGCCGCTGTCAAGTCACTGGTCTGGACGCAGTACCACATCATGATTCCAATCGTGGCTGTGGCGGTATGCGCGGTTATCGTAGTGGCGCTGATCAACCTGCGCGGCGTGAAGGAAAGCGGCGCCATCTTTGCCGCTCCCACATACGTTTTCATCGCCATCGTAACGACGGTCATCGCTGTCGGATTGTGGAAGTACTTCAACTCGTCCATCCCGCTTGCCTTCTCGGGTGATGCGTTTCGGAACGCGGTCCCGGATACTGAGAACGCCGTGTCACATCCGCATCTCCAAACACTCGGGTGGTTCCTGATACTGCACGCGTTCGCCTCAGGTTGCGCCGCGCTAACCGGCGTTGAAGCGATTTCCAACGGCGTCACCGCCTTCAAGCAACCCGCCGCGCGCAACGCCGCCATTACGATGATCTGGATGGCCGCGATACTGGGCGTATTCTTCGTTGGATTGTCCTGGCTGGCGGTTCAGGTTCAGGCTCTTCCGGATACCGCGGAAGGCGTGCATGAGACGGTTGTGTCCCAAATCGGCCGTATGGTGATGGGCGCGGGGCAATCTCCCGTCGGTACCATCGTGTACTATCTGCTACAGGTCTTCACCGCCCTGATTCTCATCCTGGCCGCGAACACCAGTTTCGCCGGGTTTCCGAGGCTGGCCGCCATCATCGCGCGCGACGGATTTCTACCCCGCCAGCTCAGCAATCTGGGCGACCGCCTTGTGTACGACCGCGGCATCATCGCCCTCACCCTGCTGTCCATCCTCCTGATCATCTGGAAAAAGGGCGACGTACACCAACTGATACCGTTGTACGCAGTCGGCGTCTTCCTTTCGTTTTCCATTTCACAAACCGGAATGGTGCGCCGTTGGCTTCGGCTTCGCACCCCCGGCTGGCAGTGGAAGGTACTGGTGAACGGCATCGGGGCGATCGTCACCTGTATCGTCCTGCTGGTCATCGCTGTCGTCAAGTTCACGCACGGCGCCTACCTGGTCGTCATACTCATTCCGTTGCTGGTACTGATGTTCCTTCGCATACACGCGCACTACCACTCGGTGAAGTGCGAAACGGAGGTTGTCGAAGAGGAACTGCTGAACGTGGTGCCGCCCAAGCATGCGGTCCTGGTACTGGCTCCCGGCATGACCCGAGGTGCCCTGGTGGCAGTGAACTACGCACGGACACTGGCCGGCGACATCCGCGTCATCCACGTGGAAGTAGATCCGGAAAAGACGCCCGCATTCCGCGATATGTGGTTGAAGTACTTCCCGAACGTTACGCTGGTGATTCTTGCGTCACCTTACCGTAGCATTGTGGAGCCGGTGCTGGCCTATCTGGATGAGGTCCAGAGGGAAGCACCCAACACGCAGATTACCGTGGTCCTTCCGGAGATGGTGGTCGCGAAGCCGTGGCAGAACCTTCTGCACGGACAGACGGCCCTGGTCTTGAAACTCCACCTGCTCGGCAGAAAGGACGTGGTGGTAACCAACGTCCGGTATCACATGACTCCGGAGCAGATTTCACTGAACGATATGTTCATGATTCAGAAGGAGTTCGAGGGACATATGTAGCCCCTGCTTCCCTGGCCACAGAGAAGGGCCCGGAATCCTTGTGGATGCCGGGCCCTTTTACCGGAGCAAATGAGAGGACAAAGCCAAACGCCGAACACCGTCACCGCGGCGATGCACTCACCGCCGGTGGGTTCGGGCGGGCCGACACGGTTCCTCTCAGCCCCAGGATTGTGAAGGACGCGTTTCGCGGGGCCGCGCCTTGTTGACCGTGATCTCGCGGCCGTTCAACTCAACCCCGTTCATCCTGGTGATGGCTTCCTCCAGCTTGTCCTCGTCCACGTCCACAAAGCCGAACCCCCTCGATCGGCCCGCTTCCGTAACGGGGATGTTGCCGTTGGCGCCGCCAAACTCCTTGAACGCTTCCTCCAGATCGTGTTCCGTTATCTGGAACGAGAGGTTTCCCACGAACAACCTGTTTTCCATCGAACCCAGACGTACTTTCCCGGTGAGCACAAACTATTGCCGATGATTCCGCCACCGATACGCAATCCCGACCCAAGGCACCCGCGCAAATTGGGACATAGAGGGGTATTATCCGTCCCTTGCCGGATACGAGCAGATTATACAGCACCGTTCGGCGGATGTCCACAGGATTTTCAGGCTTCTCGTGTAACGCGAACTCGGGATCCACTTACGGTTCGAACCGTATCGTTACCGGTACGAACTCCGCCCTGTCGTCGCTCAACAGCCAACCGGTTATTTCCGTTGGAATCCCGTTGCGAACCGAAACAATCACATAGACGTAACCCGGGATGGTGCCTAGCGCCAGGCGGAGGTCAGTTTGGGAAGGTTCTGCGGGCTGGTCGGGATGCGAGTGGTAGAAGCCAACGACGTCGCGTCCATCGCGGCGGCAGAGATTCTGAATAGCCAGTACGTTCTCGCCAGTCATCAGAAACCGGTTGGCGCTGGAATCACCCGGCGTCAAACCGAGTTCCTTCTTCACTTGATTGCCGGCTTGAACGTCGTGTGTATCCTCCAGCACACGAAGCCGGTTGATGGCGCGATACAGGCGGTCTGCACTATACGAATCTCCCGTTCGGCCGCCGGCCAGCACGCCCACGACTTCGTACGGATATCCTTCCGCGGCGTGCGCGCTCAACTCGTCCCCAACCTGCCTCGTGAAGGTCAGTGCAAACGGCATGGAGACACGAAGGTCACTGGGCGTCCTGCCACTCTTCATACCAGGCCATCTGGATGGCTTCCAGGATGCCCTCGTTGGACTTGGCCGGATCGTCGGCAAAATCCGGCAGGTCCATCACCCAGTCGCGCAAGTCGGTAAAGCGGACCTGCAACGGATCCGTTTCGGGGTGCGATTCCATCAGGGCAAGGGCGATGTCTTCAGCGTCGGTCCACATCAGTTTCATTTCTTCTGGGTCTCCCTGCCCGGTGCGGCGACAGCGGGCGTGTGTTCTGCCTCCTCAAGTGTCTTGCCTTCCAAAGCCTCCCGAATGCCGGCGTTCAGTATCTTCTCGGCGAAGGGTCGGGTAACCTCATTCAAGGCATCGGCCTGCCGGCGAATCACAACAAAGTCATCCGAAGCCAGCGCGGTTCGCGTGGCCGCCATCGCCTGCTCCACCTTCACCCGCTCCGACGAGGTCAGCAAGCCGCCCCATACTTCCATTTGCTTCTCGGTCTGCTGAAGCACGGTGCGCACCTCAACCTTGGTGTCCACAAGCAGGCGGGCGCGGATGTCTTCTTCCGCGTGGTCGAAGGATTCCGCCACCATCCGGTCGACTTCGTCCTCCGTAAGCCCGTAAGAGGACTTGACCTGCACGCTCGCCTCCTGTCCGGTGCGCGTCTCAACCGCGCGGACCTGAAGAATCCCGTTCGCATCCAGCATAAACGTCACCGCAATGCGGGGGAATCCGGCCGGCATGGGAGGAATGCCGCGCAATTGGAACCGCGCAAGGCTTCTGTTGTCCGCCGCTAGTTCGCGTTCGCCCTGCAGGACGTGGATATCGACGGCCGTCTGGTTGTCCACCGCCGTGCTGAAATTTTGCGTTGCTGTGGAGGGAATCGTGGTGTTGCGGTGGATCAGTTTTTCCACGGCGCCGCCCATCGTCTCGATGCCAAGACTGAGCGGCGTAACGTCCAGCAAAAGCAGGTCCTGCGAACCTCCCGCCAGTATATCGGCCTGTATTGCCGCACCGAGTGCAACAACCTCGTCCGGATTCAACTCCGTATGGGGAACGCGCCCAAACAGATCCTCAACCATGGACCGGACAAGGGGAACCCGCGTGCTTCCGCCGACCATCACCACCTCGTCTATGTCGGGGGGTTGCAGACCGGCATCGCGCAGTGCCTGGCGGCAGGCGAGCAGTGTGCGTTCCACGATAGGTTTGGCCAGTGCATCCAATTCGGCGCGGGACACCTCACGTATCCACAGGTCCGAACCGGGAATCGGGATGCTTATCTGTGCCGTGTCTGCTTCGGTCAAAGTGCGCTTCGCCGATTCCGCGGCAAGACGCACGGTCTCCAAACCTTCGGACGAATCCTGCAGGCGGACGCCTTTCTCCGTCTCAATCTCCCGGAACAACAAGGCCGCCAGCGCCCTGTCGATGTCATCTCCCCCAAGGTGCGTGTCGCCGTGGGTTGACAGAACCTCAAAGATACCGTCGGACAACTTGAGTATGGAGATATCGAAGGTACCACCTCCGAAATCGTACACGGCGATGGTTGCCTCGTCGCGGTTCGCGAGTCCGTAAGCCAGGCTGGCGGCGGTTGGTTCGTTCACCAGACGCAGAACTTCCAATCCCGCGATGCGACCGGCATCCTTCGTGGCCTGGCGTTGTGCATCGTTGAAATAGGCGGGTACGGTAAGCACGGCCTTTGTCACCGGTTCGCCGAGCGCCGCTTCCGCGCGGTACTTCAAACCGCGCAGGATAATGGATGAAACCTCCGGGGCGGACCACTCGCGTCCACCGGCCAATACGCGCACCACGCCGGTTCCGGCCCCTGAGAGACGATACGGCAGAAGGTCCTGCTCGGAAACGGCATCCTCGTATGATTTGCCCATCAGGCGTTTGACGGAATAGATGGTGTTCTCGGGGTCCTCAATGATCCCTTGTCTTGCGTCGGCGCCGACCGTAATCCTGTCACCGTCGAAGTGCACAACGGACGGCACCATAACATCGCCTTTCGGCCCGGGAATGACCTCCGGACCGTACGGTGTCATCACGGCAACCAGGCTGTTGGTCGTTCCGAGGTCTATACCAATGATTCGACTCACGTTTCTGTGTCCCCCGTCATAAGAATGCCATCGCTTTGATGCGAGTTCACGGTGCAGTGCTTACAGTATACGACCGAAAAGGTCGCCGATTTCCAAACTCATTGTAACACGGACCGGAAAGACGGAAGGCCGCATCTATAATGAGCGTGATGGCTGACTCTGCAAAGGAGTGTGATGTATGAGCCGGGCTACTGAACTGCCTCATGCACAGCGGGTGCTGGCCGTGGGCGCGCACCCCGATGACGTTGATCTCCTGTGCGCCGGAACGCTGGAAAAGTTCCGGCGGCAAGGCGCGAAGGTCTTCATCGGTATCGCCACAAACGGTGACATGGGAAGCATGTTACTCCAACCGCCCGAACTGGCGAAGGTTCGCGAGGCCGAAGCACGGGCTTCGGCCGATGTCCTCGGCGCCGAACTGCTGTGGCTGGGATATCCGGATGAATTCCTGTACGACACCGCCGAAGCGAGGCCGGTGTTCATCGAAATGATTCGGAAGGCCGCTCCGGACCTGATCATCACGCATACTCCCGACGATTATCACCCGGACCACCGAGCGGTCAGCGAAGCCGTGTTCGGCGCATCGTTCGTCGCCGCCGTTCCCAATGTCCTCACCAATACCGAAGTCGCCCCGACCATTCCGCCGCTGTACTACATGGACAGCCTCGGCGGCGTTGGCTTCATGCCGACCGATTACGTGGACATTACGGATACCTTCGACGCCAAGGTCCGCGCGTTGGAATGCCACGAAAGCCAGATGGTGTGGCTGAAGGAGTACAACGACGTCGATATCATCGACTTCATCGAAGTGACCGCGCGGTTCCGCGGTTTGGCCTGCGGTGCGAGATACGCCGAAGGTTACCGACGTGCCGAGGTATGGCCGCGCGTACCCAGCCGCAGGGTTCTGCCTTAGGAGATACCATGAGTTTCCAATACGACCTGGCGAAGTTCATCGCCTACCGGGATGCCGAAGTCTGTGAGCGCGTGCGCGCCATCAAGACCGAGGACCTGTGCAGGCATCCGAATGCGGACTTCCAAATCCGCGTCATTCGAAAACCATCCACGTTCTACGGGGCCTTCGCCGCCGACATTGTTTCGCGCATTATCCAGGCCAACGCTGAAAACCGAAAGGTCGTTATGATCCTGCCGGTCGGTCCGATGCCGCAGTATGCCGTCGCCGCCGAACTCATCAACAGCGCCTGCATATCATGCCGGAACCTGGTTACGTTCAACATGGACGAATATGCCGACCAGGACGGAAGGACGGCCCCGGCCGACTGGCCCGGTTCGTTCCAGCGCTCGATGCGCGAGAATTTCTTCCTGAAACTCGATTCCGATCTGCGTCCGCTGGAAAGCAACGTTCATTTCCCGACCGACGATGTGATCGACGCCTACGGCCGTATGATCGAGGACGAAGGCGGCGCGGACGTCTGCTACGGCGGCATCGGCTGGTGCGGCCATATCGCCTTCTGGGAAGCCGACCTCGGACACGAATTCGGCGGCGACCTGGAGGCTTACAAGATAGCCGGGCCGCGGTGCGTGGAACTGACGCCGATGACCATCATGCAGAACGCACTTCACTCGTTCGGCGGCGACTGGTCGTGGGTGCCGCCCAAGGCCAACACCATCGGCCCGGCGCAGATTGTCGGCGCGCGCGACCGGTCGTTCTGGCTCGACGGCGACCTGGGAGGCGGCGTGTCGTGGCAGAGGTTCATCGCCAGGTTGTGCGCGCACGGACCCGTCAACACTCTCGTGCCCGGTTCGCTGTTGCAGACCGTGCCGGGCACTTACACCATGCTGGGCGGCGTGGCCGACAACGTCGAAATCCACATGGCCTGACGCCTTGGAAGGACTCTCGTGATTCCCGACATCGTACCCAATCGATGCATCACCGGCGCCTCCGCCGTGCTCCTGCCGTTCGACGAGGCGGGAAACATCGTGCACGCACTGCTGGGATTCAACATCCTGCACACGGTGAATGCCCATCTGATTCCGGCGGTCAACATGGACACCGGATACACCAATCTGTTGACGCCGGAACAGCGCACGTCGGTGCTGGAGGTGACCAGCGACGCCCTGGAGGGCACACCGTTCATCGCCGGGGCGTTCGTGGAGGGATTGGACGGCGATCCGGAGAAACTGTATCACGATGCAGTTGCCGAGATTGAATCGTACGGCGGAACCGCCATCCTTTTCCAGTGCAACGCCTTGAAACAGATGGACCGGCGAGCGAAAGTGGCGCTGTACGCGTCCGTCGCGGAAAAATCGCAAGGCATCCTGGCGTTCGAACTGGGCGAGATGTTCGCGCCGTTCGGTGAAATCTGGGACTTGGATACTTTTCAAGGTATTATGGAAATTCCAAATGTACAGGGACTGAAGCATTCATCGCTGAGCCGTCGTTTGGAATGGGAGCGCCTGGCGCTGAGGGACAGTATCCGACCGGACTTTGATATCTACACAGGCAACGACCTGGCCATCGACATGGTGATGTGGGGAAGCGACTACCTGCTGGGTCTTTCCGCGTTCCACCCCGAAGCCTTCGCGAAACGCGACGCGTGTTGGGTAACGGGCGACCCGCGATTCTACGAACTGAACGACGCCCTACAGTATCTCGGCGCATTCGCCTTCCGCCCACCCGTGCCTGCGTACAAGCACTCGTGCGCGCAGTTCCTGAAGCTGAGGCGTCGGCTCGTTTGCGATGCGCCTCATCCGAACGGCTTGCGTCGGCCCGACACTGATGTCCCTATCCTTCAGGACATTCTGCAACGCATCGAGGGCGCCATGGCCGCCGAGGAGAATCACGAGTGATTACCGCAGATACGAACAAAATCGAAGGCAGACGCTATCCTGCAGGCCGGTGCACCAAGGGTTTCGTGGGCGAAGGCAGGCCCATCTCCGCGAAGGGCTTTGCGATGGGACTGGTTATCCTCGACCCGGAAGGCGGGCAGGTTCCGTGGCACGCACATCCGAACGAAGAGGTTTACACCATCATCGAGGGCACGGCGCAGATTGCCGTCGGCGACGAACTCGGCTCGCTGTCGGCGGGCCAGGCCGTCTATATCCCGCCAAACACGTTTCACCAGTTGACGAACCTCTCGGGTTCCCCGGTGAAACTGCTGTACTGCTACTCCCCGGCGGGCGATGTGGACCACTGGAAGCAGGAACTTGCCGGCACACTGCCCCGTGCGGGAATCGAAGCCCCAGCCCTGCCTGTAGGGGCGGCCCCTCAGAGAACGGACACGGAAGGATAACAATGGCAAACGAAATCGGCACCCGCTCCATCGGTGTGATCATGAACGGCGTCACGGGGCGGATGGGTACCAATCAGCATCTTGTGCGCTCCATCCTGGCGATCCGCGAACAGGGCGGTGTACCGCTGGGCAACGGCGAAACGCTGATGCCAGACCCCGTGTTGGTCGGCCGCAGTGAACACAAACTCCGCGCCCTATCGGATATGGGCGGCGGACTCCGGTGGACAACCGACCTGGATTCCGCGCTCGCCGATCCTTCCTGCGAGGTGTATTTTGACGCCCAGACCACGGGCCGGCGCTTCGAGTCCGTCTCGAAAGCCATCACCGCCGGCAAGAACGTTTACTGCGAGAAACCGGTTGCCACCTCTGCCGAACAGGCGATGGAGTTGTACCGGCTGGCTAGATCCGCCGGCGTAAAACACGGCGTGGTGCAGGACAAGCTCTGGTTGCCCGGCTTACGCAAACTCGCCGCACTGCGCGACATGGGTTTCTTCGGGAGAATCCTGAGCGTTCGCGGCGAGTTCGGCTACTGGGTATTTGAAGGAAACACCGTTCCCGCCCAGCGCCCGTCGTGGAACTACCGCAAGGAGGACGACGGCGGCATCATCGTCGATATGCTGTGCCACTGGCGATACGTGCTCGACAACCTGTTTGGAACCGTAAAGGCCGTGTCCTGTCTCGGCGCGACGCACATTCCACAACGCTGGGACGAATCCGGCAAGCCCTACGAATGCACCGCCGACGATTCCGCCTACGCGACTTTTGAACTCGAAGGCGGCGTGATCGCGCACTTCAACTCGTCATGGACGGTCCGCGTCCGCCGCGACGACCTGCTGACCATTCAGGTCGACGGCACCCTCGGTTCCGCGGTCGCCGGATTGCGCGAGTGCTGGTGCCAGAGCGCCGGGCAGACGCCCAGGCCAGTCTGGAATCCCGACATCGACCAGCCAATCGACTTCCGCGAGGGCTGGCTGAAAGTCCCTGAAACGCAGGCCTTTGATAACGCGTTCAAAACCCAGTGGGAATTGTTCCTGCGCCACGTGGCGTGCGGTGAGCCGTTCCCGTGGAATCTGCGCACCGGCGCGGCGGGGGTGCAACTGGCGGAACTCGGATTGCGGTCGTGGGAGGAACGCCGTTGGCTGAACGTTCCGGAACTGCCGGAATAGAAGGGATAGACTCAGCGTTTGTCGTCAAAATCTACATTCACCATCCGGCTCGAGCCTATCGGAACCGTGCTGACCGTTACGCGCGGCACCCCTCTCCGTGATGTCCTGTTTGAGCAGGGCGTCGAATTTCCCTGCGGCGGGAACGGCCGGTGCCGGGGTTGCCGCGTCCGCGTTCTGCAGGGCTCCGCCTCCTTGAACGACACCCAGCGTGAGCGCCTGAGTCTCGATGAAATCGCGAACGGATGGCGCCTTGCCTGCCAGATGGAACCAGACAGCGATCTTGTCATCGAACTGAGGCAGTGGGATATTCCAATCCTCGCCAACGACGCCGAGTTCGCCTTCACTCCCCGCGAAGGGCTTGGTATCGCAGTGGATGTAGGAACGACCACTCTGGTCGCGCAACTGCTGGATTTATCGACCGGACACGTGTTGGGCGTCCGTTCCGCGCTGAATCCCCAGGCACAACACGGCGCCGACGTGATGAGCCGCGTGGAGCTGGCGGTCACAACGGATGGGGCCCGATTGCTGACCAGGCTCATCCGCGGGGAAGTGGGCGGGATGATCCGCTCTCTTCTCGACGGAACGCCAGCCGGCGTCGGCAACCTCCGCAAAGTCACCGTTGTGGGAAACACGGTGATGCACCACCTGTTCTGCGGCGTCGACCTCGAACCGTTGTCGCATTACCCCTTCGAGCCCGTGAACGACGGAGAAATGGTCTTCTCGCCGGGTGATCTGGACTGGGATGTCGTTCAGACGGCGAGCATCCACTTTCTGCCTTGCCTCGGCGGATTTGTGGGCAGTGACGTCCTGGCTGGCGTGATGGCAACCGGATTGGCAGAGAGTCGTGAACTGGTCGGCCTGGTGGACCTGGGAACGAACGGTGAAATCGTCATCGGAAACCGCGACAGGATGCTGTGCGCGTCCACGGCGGCCGGTCCCGCCTTTGAGGGCGCCCGGATTTCCACCGGTATGCGGGCTTCCACAGGTGCCATTTTCAGCGTGCAAGAGCGCGACGGCGAACCGTTTGTTCACGTCATCGGCGATGTGCCGCCGATCGGTATCTGCGGAAGCGGGCTTGTGGATGCCGTGGCGGCAGGCCTGGACCTCGGCCGCATACTTCCCAGCGGCCGACTGGCCCGGGGTCTGGAGGAATTCCGGCTGGCTCCGTCTGTCGTGTTGACTCAAACCGACATCCGCCAACTGCAACTCGCCAAAGGGGCCATCTCGGCTGGTATTCGAATACTTCTGGCCCAATGGGGCGCGGAACCGGGCGATCTGACGCGGCTGTACCTGGCCGGCGCCTTCGGGAATTACATCAACCGCGCCTCCGCGCGGCGCATCGGCTTGCTGGACTACGACCCGGAAATCATCGTTCCGATGGGAAACACTGCCCTTCTCGGCGCGAAACTGGCGCTTTTTTCGGAAGATGGCGACGCCGCGGGATATCAAAACGTTCGAAATCGCACCGAACACGTTTCCCTTAACACCGATCCGGCGTTTCAGGATACATATGTAGAGGAAATGCTGTTCCCCCCGGAATGACGCCCCTCAATCCCCAAACACAGAAAGAGACTTCGCCATATGCAAGCCATCATGCTCGGTTCGGCCGCCGCGGAAGGTATCCCGGCGATTTTCTGCGGGTGTAAAACCTGCCGCCACGCCCGCGCCACGGGAGGCAAGGAGATCCGCGCCCGTACGTCGCTGTTTCTTCCCCCGGACACAATCATCGACTTTGGCCCGGACCTGATGTACGCCGTCCACCGCTTCGGACTCGACCTCACCGGCCTGCGTCACGTTCTGGTAACGCACAGCCACGAGGATCATCTGTTGCCCGACAACCTGGATTATGCCCACGCGCCCTTCGCCCACGAACGAGCAGGCGACCTGACGGTGTACGGCAATGACAACTCGATGGAGCGTATCCGCCGCGCCTACAGCCCTTCTCCCGCCGAGATCAACCTCCGTCCGGTTCGGCCAATGGAACGCTTCCGCGCCGGCGAGGCGGAAGTCGCGGCGATTCACAGCAACCATCGGCCGGGTGAACTCACACTGAATTACGTCATCTCTCGAGGCGGCCGCTCCCTGCTCTACGCTTGCGATACCGGTTGGTACGCAGAGGAGACCTGGCGCTTCCTGAAGAACTTCACCATCAACACCGTTGTGATGGAATGTACCTACGGACTGCGGTCCTGCGGCCAGTACAACGGACACTTGGGCTTCCCGGAACTGGTTGCAATGAAGCAGAGGCTGGAGTCGGAAGGCATCCTGGCCCCGGACGCGCAATACATCATGACCCACTACTCGCACAACGGTGTCGGCACGCACGAGGAGATGCAGGCCGTGGCTTCGGAACACGGGATCATCGTGGGTCACGACGGATTGTCGTTCGACATCTGATCGGCATCGCGCCCGGGCCAACGGTCCGGGCACCATAGCAGGAAGTCGCAGTCCTCGCACAGGTCCTTATCGCACACGCCTTCCCAGTCGGTTTCGGCGGCGATGGCGTGCGCGGTATCATCGATGAAGGTCAGCACTTCCGCGAACTCGCCGTCTGTACGGGCAATTGTGGCCCTCTGGTTCGGCCTGAGCGCGTGGATGCTGACGGTTACCCTGGAATCGGGATACAAGCGGCGGATCATCGCTTCGTAAACCATCAGGCCGATGTCGGCACGCGTCTGCGATTCGGTGACTCGGCTTCGGCCGCTTTTGTAGTCGATGATTTCCAGCGTGCCGTCGGGGTGGCGGTCCACACGGTCCACCCGCCCCATCAACACGTATTCGCCGCAGTCGACGCGTAGCATCTTCTCGCGGAGCAGTATTTCCGGGGCGGCTTCCGGCGGCGGCGCTTCCTGGTGATACTTCTCGAGGATGCCCTGTGCCGCTTCCAGCGCCCTTTGTGCCTCCTCCGGGGTCTTGAATCCGGCAGTGGTCCACCCTTCCCGGAACTGCGCCTGCAAGGTTTCCACCGTGGGGCGCTCCGTTGCGCCGTGGAACGCGTCCAGACTGCGGTGAAGGGCCGCTCCGAACGTGAATTCCGCGCGCGGACGCGTCTGGTATTTCTGGATATACCGGAACCAGTAGAAGCGCCGGCACCGCAGGAACGCCGAGATCTTGGTGGGGCTGAGCGTTAATTTTGTTGATTTGGCCATCACATCATGATACGCATTTCACCGATACTTTGACGGCATACATACGCGTCACATAGTATGGAGTGGGTGATAACTCGTGCGGCTTTTTCTCCGATTTTGCCATTTTCTGCGCCCCTACCGGTACCTTCTGGTACTCGCCTTTGTTCTGAGCCTGGCTTACGCCGCGCTCGGGTTCGGAGCCGCTCGCATCCTCGGCCACCTGACCGAGGAGTTCTCCGTCTGGTTGCAGTTCACCGCCACACAGCACCCGGAAGCGGAACTGTCACAGCACGCGCAAGGCGTGCTGAAAGACACCTTCCTGTGGGGCGGCGCGGTTATCTTTGTGGTCATACTGCGTTCCATGGTCGGAGCCTGGCGGGCCGTGACCTCCGGCGCCGTCGCCCAGCGCGTGGTTTTCGATATCCGCAACCGTTTGCTTGAACACCTGACCACGCTGTCCCTGAGATTCTACGAACGCACACCGACCGGTCAAATCGTCAGTCGCGTGACCAGCGACGTCGATTCCATGCAACTGCTGGTCACTTCTGCAACGGTGGACCTCCTGCAGGACATCGTCCAGGTCGTCGCATTGGGCGCGGTGCTCATCTGGATAAGTCCGACGCTTGCCTTGGTTACGGTTATCGTGGGGCCGGGCCTGTTCCTTCCCACGGCGTGGTTCGGCAGGAAGATGCGGGTCGCCAGTCGGTCCCTGCAGGCGCAACTGGCGGTTGTTTCCGAGCATTTGCTGGAAACCATATCGGGAATACGGGTGGTGCTCGGTTTTAACGCGGAAGAGCGCCAGCGCAAACAGTTTGTCGAAGCCAACACGGAAGCGCTGAGGCTCGGTATCTGGCGCCTGAGACTGCAGAACATCTGGTCAGCGGCTTCGGAATCGGGCCTAATCATCGCCGTGGTGGCGCTGGCAGTGTTCGGCATGCGCGAACTCATTGCGGAGCGCATCACCATCGGACGCGTTACCACCTTTACGGGCGTTCTGCTTCTCCTCCCGATGAGCGTGCGGCGGCTTGCGATGTTCAATGACACTTTGCAGAGAGGACTAGCCTCCGCCGAACGCGTTTTCGAGATACTGGACACACCGGCGGAGATTCAAGATATGCCGAACGCTCACGTTGTTGAGCGTGTCCGCGGGGCCGTCTCGTTCCAGAATGTCAGTTTCGCCTATAATGGCGACCAGACGGTTCTACGGGAGATATCTCTTGAGATTGCACCGGGTGAAACGGTTGCCATTGTGGGCCCGTCCGGCGCCGGCAAATCGACGCTCGCGAACCTCGTCGTCCGTTTCTACGATCCGACCGAGGGCATGGTGATATGCGACGGCGTGGATATACGGAAGTTTACCATTAACTCGTGGCGCCGGCAGATTGGGCTGGTTCTGCAGGACACCTTCCTGTTCAGCGGAACAGCGTGGGACAATATCCTGATTGGACGGCCGGACGCTCCCGATGAAGAAGTCACCGCCGCCGCACAAGCCGCGCATGCCGACGAATTTCTCGGAGCCATGCCGGACGGTTACGCGACTCAGGTCGGCGAACGCGGGGTCAAGCTTTCCGGCGGTCAACGACAGAGGATAGCGATTGCGCGCGCCGTATTGCGCAATCCGCCAATTCTGGTGCTTGACGAGGCAACATCCTCGCTGGACGCCGCTTCCGAACGCCTGATTCAGGATGCCTTGGAGCATCTGCTGGAAGGCCGCACTGCCATCGTGATCGCGCACCGGCTCAGCACCGTCCAAAGGGCGGACCGCATCATCGTCCTGAATGAGGGGCGTATCGTCGAACAGGGAACCCACGAGGACCTGCTGTCAGCCAATGGCCTGTACGCGCATCTGTATCACCGCCAACTGGAACACGGGCCGGAACGGCGCGAATACAAAGAGCCCAAGGTGCAAGACCTTGGGCCCGATGTCTCAGAGGCGTAAGCCGGATCACTTCTCCGGTGGCGGATAATCCTTCGGCAGGCGGAATGTCGTCAGGTCCTGCATTTTGTAGTCCGGCAGGTCCTCATCGGTGTTGGCGATGTACACCCACCAGTTGTTGTAACCGTACTTTGTGTACCCCGGGAACTTCGGTAACGCCGAAAGCCACCAGCGCTGATATCCGTCCTGGTTGTAACACCACTCCTCGCTCCGAACTTCCCGGGCTTCTCCCCGAATGTCGGGATAACGGGCCCAGTTGTCGGACCACGACGGCACGGTTCGCTTGTTGTTGTAATCGTACCCGCCCTGCCCGTTCGGGGGCACGTGGCAGTTGCCGACCATACTGGGCTTGCCCGGGTGGTCCAGTTCCAGCCACGAAAACACATTCCACGGGTCGCGTTTGCCCTTCGTGTCCCAGATGCCTTCGGCCATCGCCAGCGCGGCCATGCTCTCCACGCGGTGCGAGTACGAGTGGATCATATTGTCACTGCCAACCTCGTAGTTGAAGCCCATCACCCAGAATGTGTGCCCGATCTCCTCGGGGATGTCGTACGGCCGATAGAACCACGGATTGTCGGTCGGCGCAAAGCGGGCGTAGCGGTTCGGCATGTAGAAGGCAAACTCGTCCCAGTGCATGCCGGAAGCGCCCCACAGCCACACTTCTGTGATGTGTTCCTTCTTGATGCGCTCCATCAGCCCGTTCTCTTCCAGCACGGCGCGGTAGGACGTGGTGGAAGGTTGCCACTGCTGTTTCGCGCGCGCATCAAGGAACGTCTCCTCGGTGTAGCGGAAACCATCTACTTTTTTCGTGAAGCCGTCCACCTCGATGATATCCACGATGTTGTAGTTGATGTATCCCCACGAAGCGTCGCGGATGACATTCACGAGAATGCGCGAGTACTCTCGCGGGTCATTCGCCTTGAGGTATTCGACGAGCGTTTTTCCGCCTTGCGATTTCAGGACGGGGTTGTAAATGACCACAACCACGCGCGCTTCCTTTCGCCCGGTGGCGGCTTTTTCGTTGTATACGAACTTTGGAGGCGTCCACTTGGCGTTCTTGCGATCCTCAACAACGTAGGATCCTGTCATTTCCTTGACACCGGTCGGTTGAACGACTGGCAGGCTCTTCCAGGCAGGTGCCTTGGCCTTGGGCGCGCCGAAGGCGCCCGGTGTCAGAAGGCACAACCCGGCAACGATCCAGATGCGATTTCTCATGATCTTCCCTTCATAGTCCGGCGGCGCATAATGACGCCATCAACATGGTATCAATACTTGAGGAAACTGACGCATTCCCTGAAACAACAAGGCTGTGTGACGCGTCCTATTCAATAAGAAGTCCTCAAGACGCATTGGCCTGTCCGGTCGCGGATGTCGGACGCCGGCCCAAAACCGCTTGCCATCCGCCCCGTCTGTCGCTCTCGCGAGTGTTTATTGCTCACGAGGCCGGATTCCTCCTTCGCCGTGTAAGGCGAACACGCTCAAACATCCTTCGGTCGGTGCCTGGCAACCGCTCCGAAAACGACACTTCAACGCAACCCGTCCGTGGCAGAGGATGATTGAACACGACGAAAGGAGAAGACAGATGGTATACTACTCCGACATCATTGAGTTTCTGGATGAACGCGAACTTCGCTACTACGAAAGTTCGCGCGACGAGTCCATCCTGGTTCCGTTTGACACCCCGCTCGGGCAGGTTGTGATCCGCCAGGCCACGGTGGAAAACGGTGAAGGACTGAGCGTGCGCACGCAGATTGTGATGATCCCGCTTGACCACGAGCACAAGCAAGCCGCTCTGGAGACCCTGCTGTTCGAGAACTACAAAGTCAAGGTTGGGCGCCTGGGCTTTGATCCGCGCGACGGCGAAGTGACTTTGGACTGGTTCATTGCGGTTGAGGACGGACTGCTGACGAAAGATCAGTTCTTCCGAACCTTCGACACCGTGATGTTGATGTCGGCCTTGACCCGCAGGAAACTCGCTCGGGTTCTGGCAACGGGTTCCACGGCCGAGGACACCGAAACCGATGATGCGGGCGATGCACTCGACCTGTTGTCTCGAACCGCGCGCCTGCATGAACTGGCCGAATCGCCGGACAGCGACCCGCTGACCCGGGACCGCGCCGAGGCCCTGCTGGAGCAGTTGCGCTCTTCGCTGAGGGATCCCGAAAACGACACACCACCGCCGCCTTTCCTGGCGGATCTCGGCGACAAGGATCCGTTTGCAGACAATAAACACGGACACGATACAGGAGGGCTAGCGTCCGACCGCGTGAGCCCTCCTGTGGCATTGTCTTGCCGGCCTTTGGATTTTTGGGCCGCCTGCGTGTTATCATGAGTCGGCACGCGCTCGTAGCTCAGTTGGATAGAGCGTCAGGTTGCGGACCTGAAGGCCGGGGGTTCGAGTCCCTCCGAGCGCGCCACGAAATCACGGCCGGAGCGGTTGCTCCGGCCTTTTTCCATTTCCGGCGATCACACTAATTTCAACGCGAAATCTTGTACTTATAACGTTGATCAGTCGGAAGTGTACAAGATTTAACACCTGTAAGACTTGATTCCCGCGGCTTTCCGTTGGTCTCCCCGCCGGACAAAAAACCGGTCAGGACCTCGGTTCATCCGATGGCCCACAATAACACCTGACAATCGTTGATTTCGGGTTGCGGACTCTGGTCAGAGGTCTCTGAAACCCATTACCATGACTTTGCCTCCAGATGTCGGGCGCCCTCCGCCCGAAGGAGGCGCCCCAACCACGGGCCGCGGAAAGTCCGCAGATGACCGTCGGTTGTCTCATCCGGTCAAAGATCGATATGTCAGGCGCCAACCAACTACCACTGGAGATACACGATACCGACTGCAACGAAGCGTGGGACGCCGTTCTGGCGCTCGCTCGCGACAGGGCAGGCCGGCCCATATTTGAGTCCTGGATCGCGGAACTCCGCCCGCTTGAAATCACGGACACCGAAATCGTGATCGGTGCGCCGACCGAGTTCAAGCGAAACTGGGTGGAAACCAAATACGCCGGTCTGATCTCCGAATGCGTCGAAGCCGCCTACGGATCGTTCCGCCAGTTGCGTTTCGTCGTTTCTCCCGCGTTGAAGGAAACCGCCGCTTCCGGCACACGCAAGCGAAAGGTCGAAGTTGTCAAGCCGCCGGCCGCACCCCGCCAACCGGATGAGGACTTCTTCGGCACCGTGCCGCTGAACGACCGGTTCACCTTCGAAACCTTCATCATTGGTCGCAGTAACCGGATGGCGCACGCAGGCGCCGTGGCCGCCGCGCAGAATCCCGGGCGTCAGTACAATCCGTTGTTCCTGTACGGCGGTGCGGGACTCGGCAAGACACACCTGATGCAGGCCGTGGGACACGCGGTTCGTTCCGCCAACCCAAACCGCCGCGTCGCTTATCTCTCCGCGGAGACCTTCGTCACGCAGTACGTCTCGGCTATCAGAGAACGCAAGATGGAGGATTTCCGCGCCCGCTACCGTCACGCCGACGTCCTGTTGGTGGACGACATCCAGTTTATCGCGGACAAGGAACGCACCGAGGAAGAGTTCTTCCACACGTTCAACGCGCTCCGCGATATGGGAAGGCAGATCATCGTTTCCAGTGATGTGGCGCCGAAGGAACTGCGCCTGGACGAGCGTCTGCGTTCCCGTTTCGAGGCAGGGCTGATCACCGATATCCGGCCGCCCGAACTCGAAACCCGACTCGCTATCCTTCAGAATCGAGCCAGCCAGGAAGGCACCGTCATTCCCGACGACGTCCTCATGTATATGGCGGAACTGATTCAGAGCAACATTCGAGCCTTGGAAGGAGCGCTGATCAAACTGCTGGCCTACGCCAGCGTTACGCACAGCCCGATCACCCAGCAACTGGCAGGAGACGTCCTGGGCAATTACTTCTCGCGATCGCCAAACCGCGACCGCGCTATCACGCCGGACGATATCAAGCGTCTGGTGGCCCGGGGGTTTGACGTCAGCGTCGAGGAAATCAACGGCACTTCCCGTTCCAAGGGAATTGTGCTTGCGCGGCAGGTTGCCATGCACCTGATGCGCGAACTTACCGGCGCCAGCCTGCCCGAGATCGGTCGCGCGTTCGGCGGCAAGGACCACAGCACGGTGGTTCACGCCTGCCAGAAGGTCAAGTCGCTCTTGATGAACGACCTGGATGTTGCCCGCCACGTCTCGAAGTTGATGGAAGACCTTCGAAAACCCGACTGAAGCGGCTAGCGAGCGCAAACAGAACGGGGGCCTTTGCAGGCCCCCGTTCTGCTTTCCTATTTGGAGTCACTACCTAGTGCAGACCATACGTTAACTGCCAGGAGAAATACCACAGCACATACGCGATACCTACAACGGCGTTCAACTTGCCGAACAGAGACCGCGTGAACCAGAGTGACAACGACAAGGCCAGCATCACCGCCGCCGTGCCGTGACTGATCAGAAGGCTCGTCCCCGGATCACCTGAAATCACGTAGGGATTCTGCCGCGTCACAACCACCACGGCCATCAGGATCCACAGGCCGAGGATACGCTTTATCGGAAACCGACTCTCCTGTTCATAACTGCTGTGCATCATATGATCCCGTCCCATCTCCGGGGTAGACCGGGTCATCTCCGGCAAGAATCTTCGGGTGTTTCCACCCATTTCGCACCCCTTCAACACAACTGACAGCAAATAACAGCAAATTGTTCCGGAACTTGCACCATGACAAGCGGACAGCCACCGCACCGGCACCATTGCCGCGGTTAGCCGGGCATCATTTCCGTTTGATAAGCACGATATCGGTTTGTCTATTTCGCGGGCCTCGTTGAATTCCGCCCGCCTAGGAGGACTCTCCATGAACTACCTTTGCAAGGGGTTATTTCCCGTCATCACTCTTTGTCTTCTCGCCTCAACAGCCGGCGCAACGCCCGATTATGTTCGCCACGATCCCGCTCTCGGCGTCTACGGGGAAACCGCCGATATCACCATGCGCGAACCGGAAGCACCGCGCGAAGGCGATGCCGTAATCGTTTGGATTCATATCGGATACCAGTTCTGGTACGACAGGGTTGCCGTGTACTACACGATGGACGGCTCCGAACCCCAGGGTTCCAAAGGCAATGCGTCCGGTTCTACCCAGGTTCTGAGATCAGAAACCGGAAATCCGCAGTTCGTGCGCAATGAAAACACCGGCGGCCCCGTGTCGGACTGGTGGAAGGCCACACTGCCCCCCGGAACCAGCCAGTACGGAGTCAAGGTTCGCTACAAAATCGGTTCCTGGCACTCTGGCGGCGGCCCTGAAGTATTCGCCAACAACACCGGTTGCGCGGACGGCACGTGCGACGATCCATCGGCGCCGGCCCGTACCTTCGAGTACCGCGTCAACATCGCCTGGCCGGGACGCGGAAGCGCCTTTGAAGACCACGCCAACGGCTACCCACCCATTCATATCTGGAAGGAAGAGGCGATTGTCGGAAACGGCTCCATCAATACGCAGATCGACCAGAACGGCTCGCTGTATGACGTTTACTACCCTTCCGCGGGTTGTGTTCAGGGCATGGGCACGAAAAACGAGGGTTACGTGGACGGTGAAGACACGTTCCCGCCGGGTCTTCCCCTCGGCCACCGCGGCCAGATGAACCTGAACGAAGCGTTCGCGGGCCTCCGGGTCGACGGGAAGACGTACTGGATGACAAACCAGGACGGTTCCTACTCGGACCACTCGCAGGCATACATCACAGACACAAACGTGTTGAACACCTACTACCGATTCACTACCGCAGGTGACATCACCGTTCAGCAGTGGGACTTCTCTCCGCGCGCCGGCGAACTGCCGAACGACAAGGGCGGCCAGCCAAACCGGGGTATCCACATTAAAAGATTCATCCTGTCAAACAACGGTGACACCGAGAAGACCGTGGGATTCTACTACTTCGGGGACTTTGCGCTGAACGGCGGCGATTCGTACGACATGATGTTCGCCGATGCCTCGCGCGGCGCGATGGTCGCCTTCGACAACACGGGCCGAAACACATCCGCCAGCGGAGAGTACAACCCGACGTCATTCGGCGATTACACGAAAGCCGTTTCCGTGTACCTGGCCGCGGCTATCAAGACCTGCGACTCGGTCGGTTCCGCAGGCGGTACGATTTCGCCGGACTCCTGGCGCGACAGCAGTGGAGACAACGATCAAGGGTGGATTGGCACGAAGATAACGCTCGCTCCCGGCGGTCAGAAGGAAGTCGATGTGGCCGTCGTCGGCGGTTTTGACAACTTCGCCGGAGCCACCGGAACCTACGAATACCAGATCGCCCCCGCGCTGGACTGGTTCCATTCCCGCAGTATGTGGGAGTACCAGGTCAGCACAGAGAACTATTGGCGCGACTGGCTGGCGCAGGGCGTAAACGTACAATTACCGGACGAACGATGGAATAACATCTACAAGCGCGGTTTGCTGGCCACGGCCCTGCACCTGGACCGCAAGGGCGGTGGCGTGATTGCCGGTTTCCACAACGGCGCCTATCCGTTCATCTGGCCGCGCGACGCCGTGTACGCCGCCGTCACGCTGGACCGCACCGGCCACACAGCCGAAGCCGCCGAGGTTTACCGCTTCCTCAAGGATGTCGCCTACAGGGCAAACGAATCCTGGGGCAAGGGTTTCTGGTATCAGAAGTACACAACCGACGGCTATATCGTCTGGTCGTCACCGCAGGTGGACGAGACCGCCGTGGTTCCGTGGGGCGCTCTTTTCCATTACAACGTCACCGGTAACCTCGACTTTCTGAAGGACCACTGGCAGATGGTGTACGAGGCCGCCCGAGCGAGCAGTGAAGACAGCACCATCGACGCGCGGTTGTATTTCGACGATCCCAACAAACTGATGTACAGCAACAACGTCTGGGAGGATTCCTGGGACGACTTCCTGTACTCCAACGCCAATGTAGAGCGCGGATTGCGCGACGCCAAACGCATCGCCGAAATACTGGAAAACCCGGTCGAAGCGGCGTTGTTCGGCGGACGCGCCGATGATATCCATTCCGGCCTGATTGAGAGGCTGAACTGGGACGGTGAGAACACCGACATCTCGCAACTGGGACTCTCCTATCCGTTCGACGTTTTCAGTCCAATCGATCCGAAAGTCTCTCACCTGGCGGACCGAATCAACGGCGTAGCCACCGACCGCTGGGGCAACAACCACCCGCTGGTGAACTTCGGCGGGGAATTCGACCAACTCGTCAACCGCTACTGGGGCGATACATATTGGAAAGGCGGCCCGTGGCCGCTGACAACCGCGTGGTACGGCTTGTACTACCTCACCCGCGCGGATTATACGCCCAATAAGGCTGATACGGATGTCCACAAGTCAAAGTTCGACCTTCTGCTGGACAAACTCGGACCGGTCGGTTTCGGTGCTGAACAGATCGCCCCGCTTGGTAGTTTGCTATACCCCGGCGAAGCCGATTTTCGCCTTCAGACGGCCTGGCCCAATGCCTGGGAATCGATGTCCACCTTCGTGGACTGCGTGATGGGACTGCTGGACTTCCAGCCGGACGCACATACCGACACGATTCGGATTGCGCCAAAACTGCCCACGGGTTGGACCACGGTGAACTTCAACAACCTCCCGATGAAGGACCGTCGTATCAATGTGAATATCGCCGAGCACCCCGATAGCAGGCACACGGCACAGGTGTTCCGGAACGTGACAGGCGGTACCGTCAATATCGATACGTGGCTCCGGATTCCGACACCCTTCCGTCCGTGGAAGGTTCTCTCCAACGGAGTTCCGGTTGCCTACTCGTTCGACGAAACGGCCAACCGCGTTCACGTGGTGACAAGCCTGAACAACTCGGCGGGCGGCCTGACCAGTATCTCCGTGTACTACGCCCTCCCGTACACGGCACCGGACTTCTCCAAAGCCCTCGACATCGCGGCAGGGCGGACAACGGCTTCATACGACGACATAATCCGGCTGGATCTTAACTCGAACGGTAAAGTCGAACTCATCGACGCCACCGGAATCCTGCGCAAGGTCGTTGGCCTGGACGTCAATCCGTAGTTCCGAGGCGTAACGAGCGGAAGGCGGGACTGGTGGTATGCCGGTCCCGCCTTTCATTTTTCGTCACTCCATCGGGCAGGGTTTTCGAACGTCCACACGCGCTAGCATAAAGAGGAGGCGGACGTAACAAACAGGAGATTCACCTTGGGATACTATCCTCAGGGCGCTCCCGAAATGGGATATCTGCGGCACATGGTGCTGTGGTACGGGCGGCAGGCGGACAGCTGGTCGCCGGAGCGCGCACGACACTATCTGGCTTACGAAGACGAGTCCGGAAAACCGCTGGACTGGCTGTTCGACTCGGTGCTCTTCACACCGGCTGTCGCGCCGTCCGGAAACCACTTCGCGGCCGACATCAATGTCGGGACCACGATGTGTGGAGAAGGCGACTTCTACGCCGTCCCGGTCTCAAACCCCGCCACAAAACGCGACTATGACGACCTGCTGGACGTGTACTTCGCTCCCGGCGGCTGGCTGGAGAGCATGGACGGCTCCATCACCGAGTTGAAATCCGCTCTGCCGGCCCCCCAGCACAAGCACAACGTCGTCCTTCTGGTCCCCTACCCCGGCATCAAGCAAACGCACTGGGGACGCCTGCCGGGGGAAACGCGCAATTTGAACTTCAGCGTGACTGGACAGAGCGTGCAGAAAGCCAGCGAGGACAGGCTCGCCGCCACGGTGTGGTTCGTGGACGAAGCCCTGCGCCGATGGAACGAGAGCCCCCGGGAGAACATCAACCTCCTCGGCTTCTACTGGCCGTTCGAAACGGTGTACCGGGGCTGGGACGTGGACGACCACTGGCTCCTCAAGCATCTGCGCGTGCACCTGAAGTCCGTCAACGCGAAGTTGACGTGGATACCGTTTTACGCCACTTACAACGTCCACCTGTTGGACAACTACGAGAATTACTACTTCGACCTGGCGTTCCAGCAACCGAACCATATGTTCTATCTGGACACACCGGGCATCGAAGGTCCCGCGCTCAACGCGAAGATCCGGCACGCCGGCTGGGAGATGGAATACTACCTCGGCAACATCGGCCACCACAAGGTCCAGGAGGAACGGCACCAACGCTTCCGCGACTACCTGAACGGCGGTGTCGAATTTGGATATATGAAGGAATCTGCCTGCGCGTGGTTCCAGGACTACAACGCCATCGAGCGTATGCGACTGCACGACGACCCGGTGGAACGCGAGTTCTACCACGACATCTATCACTTCATCAGGGGAGACTATGAGCGTAAGTAAAGACCGTAAACTGAATCTGGCCGTGCTCGGCCTGTCACTCACCCACCCGTACGCCTTCGCGCCGTATCTTGAAGAGCGCGGCCACAAGATTACCCACGTGTGGGACACTGATAAGGACAAGGCCGCCGAGTTCGCGAAGGAACACAACAGCGAGGCGATGGAGACGCCCGAAGAGGCTATCGGCCAGGTGGACGCCGTCATCAACTCTTCCATCATCTCGGACCACCCCAGGCTGGCGACTCCCTACCTGAAGGCCGGAATCGCCGTATTCGCGGACAAATTCCTCAGCCCGAAGCTCAGTGAAACCGAGGAAATGGTGGCTGTGGCCAAGGAATCAGGCGCCGTTTTGATGGCGGCGTCGGCCATCCGCTTCCTACCGGAGTTCCTGGAACTGGCCCGCATCGCCCGTACCGGCGAGAAGGGCAAGCCCCTGGCCGCGTTCGGCAACGTGCATCACAGCCTGTCGGGGTATCTGCAGGGACTCGGCATGTGGCAGGACAACGTGGAACAGTGCGGCGGCTCGCTGATGAACATGGGCATCCACGCGATGGATCCCCTGCTGGACGCTTTTGGGCCGGACGTCGTCGCCGTGGCGTGCACCAAATCAAAGCGCGTTTATCCGCAAGCGCAGTCGGAAGACCAGTCGGCGATTCTGATGAAATACCCGGACGGTCTCATCGCGGGTATCAACGTCATCTGCGGTGTTTCCGGCGGCAAATACACGCTGGACCTGGTGACCACCGAAACCGAAATCCACGCCGCGCCCGGGCCGGAGCCGAAGAACCTTTACGGCCCGATGCTGGACGCGTTTGTGGAGGGCGTTTATTCCGGCGAATGGCCGATTCCCGCCGAGCAGTTGATCGCCTCCGTGAGGGTGCTTCAAGCCGCCCGAACCGCCGCCGAAACGGGGTGCTGGGTGACGTTGTAACCAACCGGAAGAGGATTCGGGATTCGGGATTCAGGGTCGGACCGCCGACACAGTCCTTGCGATGACTCATGGGCGAATCGATTCATCGATAACCTAACCCCCCGGGCCCCCTTCCCGTGTGCGGGAAGGGGGTGCCCAACGGGTGGGGGTTAGGCCATATCCGCTTCCTTCAACGCTTGAGGTACCAAGGCCGTTCACACAGTTACCACGGCCCCTCCGTCACAACCAGTGCGTGCCCCTACCCGGATTGATGCCTCATTTCGTCTCTGTGCCTCCGGGCCTCTGTGGTGATCTGTTTGCCCCGAATCCCGAATCCTGACCCCCGCATCACAGCGACCGGGTGATAACCTCAAGAAGGTCGTCGCCTTTGAACACGATGGTGCGCGGGCCTTCGCGAACGGTTCGCACACCGTCGCAACGAATCCGGTCGGCGCCGGAGGTGAGGTTGTACTCCAGGCGAACCAGATAAGGCGGCTCGGGCTTGAAGGGCTTCATCCTGCCGGAATTCCGCACGGCCTCTTCCGCGGCATCGCGAATCAGGTAACGCGCCGCGGCAGGCGGTCTTGTCCGCACATAATGCCGGGCAAGGCCGATTTTTACCTGGCAGGTCATCGTTTCGTCGCCCAGCAGTTGCTTCGTCTCCGCGCACACCTTGTCGTCGCCGGATACCATAATCACCGGCACACCGAGCGCGCCCGCCTCGGCGGCGTCGATGCCTACCTCGCCTAACTCCATACCGTTCAGTTCATATCTATGCCAGTCCACGCTGGACATCGTGTGGTCGCAGATAGCCTCCTGTGTTCCCGCCATGGCGTGGTAACACAGCAGAATCAAACCGGAAAACGAGGAATCGAGGCCCGGAAAGCGGCTCAGCGACCCACCCTGCACGACTTCGACGCGCGGGTCGATTTCGTCCAGCACGAAGTTGAATCCGCTACTGTGGGCGTCCTTCACGATGACCTCTGTCGCCCCGCCCTTGAACGCGCCTTCGATGCAGGCGTTCACCTCGGCGGTCAGCCAGCGCCGCGCTTCGGCATACTCCGGCGTTCCCCGTTTCAACTGCTCCGGAAGAAAGATTCCGGCCACGCCTTCCATATCCGCCGATATGTAGATCCTCACCAGTCCTGTCCTTTCAGCAGATGCGCGGCAGTTGCTCGCCGCTCATCATATCCAGTATCCGTCGTGTTCCGATTCTGCTTGTCAGCGTGACCAGGCCCGGGGGTTCGCCTGTTACCCGCCCGATGACGGCCGCTTCCGCCGGCGAGTTCGCCGAGATGATTTCGACGGCGCGTTCGGCGTCCCGTTCAGGCACAAACGCGGCGAACCGGCCTTCGCAGGCGACGTACAGCGGATCGAAACCCAGGATTTCACACGCGGCGGACACATCGCTTCGCACCGGAACGGCGGTCTCCTCCAACGTGATGCCCGTTCCCGACGCCTTAGCGATTTCGTTCACCGTGCTGGCCAACCCGCCGCGGGTCAGGTCGCGCAGGCAGTGCACGTCAATGCCGGCGTCAATCAGCGCCATCACGGCCTCAGCCACCGGAGCCGAGTCGCTGTCAATTTCGCTCTCGAATTCCAGGCCTTCGCGCACGGCCATCACCGCCATTCCGTGCCTGCCCAGGTCGCCGTTCACAATGATGACATCGCCGGAAAGAACGCCGGCCGGCGAAATGACGTTCGAAGACCGAACAACGCCGACGCCGCTTGTGTTGACGAACACCCCGTCGCCCTTGCCCCGTTCGACCACCTTCGTGTCGCCGGTGGCGATGCGCACACCGCATTGCCTCGCCGCGGCGCCGATGCTCTGCACCACGCGCCACAGCGTTTCCATCGGCAGGCCCTCCTCAAGAATAAGGCCCACGCTGAGCGCAACCGCCGAGGCCCCGCTCATCGCGAGGTCGTTGACCGTACCGTAGACAGCCATTGAGCCGATGTCGCCGCCGGGAAAAAACAATGGGTGCACCACATACGAGTCGGTCGTGAACGCGAGCCTTCCGGTCGGAACGTCGAGAACCGCCGAGTCGTGGCCCTGGTTAAGAATCTCGTTCTTGAATGCAGGCGTTATCACGGAGTCCAGCAGGTCATGCATCAGACGGCCGCCGCCGCCGTGCGCCAGCAGAATGTGCGGGTAGCGGCGTATGGGCGCGGGACACGTAAGGTTGAAATCGAGCGGTTCGTCCATATTCAGGAATTGCTTCTTCTGTAACGATAATACGCGGCGCAGGCGCCTTCGGCGGACACCATCGGGGCGCCTAGCGGCTGGTCGGGCGTGCATTGAACGCCGAACGCCGGGCACTCGTTCGGCTTGATAACCCCTTGGAGGACGAGGCCGGCTTTGCACTCGGAAGGCTCTTCCACGGGGCGCATATCCAGGTCGAACTTGCGCTCGGCGTCGTATTCCGCGTATTCCTCGCGCAGTTTCAGCCCACTGCCCGGGATGGTCCCGATACCCCGCCACTTCCGGTCGCACGGTTCATACACGCGGTTCATCAGCGCCCGCGCCGACGGGTTTCCCTCGCGTTGCACCACCCGCTTGTACTGGTTCTCGACATCCGCGCGGCCTTCCTCCAGTTGGTTCACGCACATCAGGATGCCCTGCAGGATGTCGACCGGCTCGAAGCCTGTAACAACGATGGGAACCTTATACTCGGCTGATATGGGCTCGTATTCCGTATACCCCATCACGGCGCACACGTGGCCCGCGGCCAGAAATCCCTGAACCCGGCAGTCCGGCGACTTCAATATTGCCTCGATTGCAGGGGGCACCAGCACGTGTGCTGTGAGCAACGAGAAGTTCATCAATCCTTGTTCGCGGGCGGTGTGGGCCGCGATGGCGGTTGCGGGTGCGGTTGTTTCGAAGCCGACGGCAAAGAAGACGACCTGCCGGTCCGGATTCGTCGCCGACAATTTGACGGCATCCATCGGAGAGTAGACAATGCGAACGTCGCCGCCGGCCGCCTTCACTGACAGCAGGTCCCACTCCGAACCCGGAACCCTCAGCATATCTCCGAACGAGCAGAAGGTAACATCGGGGCTTTTCGCCAGAGCAATCGCGCGGTCGATGGTCTCGAGGGGCGTTACGCAAACGGGACAGCCTGGCCCGTGAATCAGCGTGATTTCCTCCGGCAGTAATTGGTCGATCCCATTTTTCACGATGGAATGCGTTTGGCCGCCGCAGACCTCCATAACGGCCCATGCGCGCGTCACCGCCTTGTCGATGGCCTCCGCAATCCGACGCGACGTGTCGGCGTCACGGTATTCCGAGACGTACTTCACTCTTCCGCCGTCGTTTCCAATTGCGCGGTAAGTTCAAATATCTCGCGCGCCTCTTCTTCATCAACGACGTTCAGCGCCATACCGGCGTGGACGATGACATAGTCGCCAACCTTCGCCTCCGGCACGCAGGAGAGGTTGACGTCGTGCTGAACTCCGCCGAAGTCGACCTTACCCCGTCGGGCGAGCGGCCCGTCGTCAACCAGTGTTTCTATCCTACCCGGCACCGCCAGGCACATACCCTACCCCTTTTCTCCCCGCAGTCGCGGGTCCATTGCATAAGCGGCAATCTGCCCGAAGGCGATGCCTCCATCATTCGGCGGAACCTCGTGATGCCACAACGGCTCAATACCCGCCTCTGTCAGGCACTGCACAGCACGTTCCGTAAGATACCGGTTCTGGAAACAACCGCCGGTCAAGGCAACTCGCCGGGCGCCGACCTCTTCCGCCACAGAGACAATGACCCGTGCCAGCGTGTTATGAAAAGCCGCGGCAATCCACTCCAAGGGAACCCCTTCCTCGACGTCGTCCGCAATGGAGCAAAAGACCGGTTCCCAGTCGACGATGAAATCATCATCGGACACGTCAAACAGGTACCGGTATGCCCGCGATGTCCGTCCGGCGGCGAACTCCAGGGCCATGGCCGCCATCCCCTCGTGCCGTATGGTCTGCCGCAATCCCATGATGGACGCCGCGGCATCAAACAAACGACCGACGCTGGAGGTCATCGGACAGTTGATACGCGATTCCAGTTGCTGTTTCAGAACGCGCAGTTCGAGCCCGGTGAACGCGGCGAGTGTTGGAAGGTCACTCAATTCCAGCGACTCGGAGCCTACCATCTCCCACAAAACACCCAGTGCCGAGCGACGGGGTTCCTTGACCGCCAGGTCACCACCCGGCAACGGGAACGGACGCATATTTCCGATTCTCTTCCAACCGTCCTCGCCGACCAACAGGAACTCTCCGCCCCATATCGTCCCGTCCGTCCCATACCCCGTTCCATCCCAGGCAACCGCCAACACCGGCAGTTCGGCCCGGTTCTCCGCGATACAGGCATAAGCGTGCGCCGCGTGATGCTGGACTGGAACAGCGTCCCTCCTGCGTTCGGCGTATTGCGTCGACAGGTAGTCCGGGTGGAGGTCGCACACCACGGCCTCCGGAGTCAGCTCATACATCGCCTCGAAGTCGTCAATCACGCGGCTGAAAGCGCCGAAAGCCTGCTCCGTCTCCAGGTCGCCGATGTGCTGGCTGAGAGTGACGTCCCTGCCGACCGACACCGCCACCGAGTTCTTCAGATGAGCTCCGACTGCTAGGACATTGCCGGGCTCCGCTTCCACCCGCAACATCGCGGGTGCGTATCCTCGCGCGCGGCGAAGATTCGTAACACCACCGGCCATCATGCGGACCACGGAATCGTCCACGTGGCGCTGAATCGGCCGGTTGTGCATCAGAAATGCATCGGCGATGCCACCCAGGCGCTGAAGGGCTTCGTATTCATCAATACAGATTGGCTCGTCCGCCAAGTTTCCGCTGGTCGCCACAACCGGGAAACCGAGCTCGCGCAACAACAGATGATGCAACGGAGTATAAGGCAACATAGCGCCGACATTTGGATTGCCGCAACTCACGGAGAAGGCCAGTTGCCCCCTTAACGCTCTCGGAAGCAGGACAATGGGGGCTTTCCAACCGGTCAGCAGTTCCCGTTCGATGTCGTCCACATCACAAACCGCCTCCACGTCGGAGAACGACGGAAACATCACCGCCAGGGGCTTTTCCTCCCGGTGTTTTCTATCCCTCAGCAACTGGACGGCATCGTTGTTCAACGCATCGGCCATCAAGTGGAAGCCGCCGAGACCCTTCACGGCGACGACCTTGCCCTCTCTCAGGGCGTCAGCGCAAGCCAGCAATGCGTCATCCCGCTCCGCCAGGCGTCTCCCCCTTTTGTCCCACCACTCGAGATGAGGGCCGCAATCGGGGCAGGCGTTGGGTTGGGCGTGGAACCTCCTGTCCAGCGGATTTCGGTACTCCTCAAGACAGGCCGGACACATTGAAAAGCCGCTCATCGTGGTGTTCGGCCGGTCGTACGGCAACGACTTGATGATGGAAAAACGCGGACCGCAGTGTGTGCAATTTGTGAACGGATACCTGTAACGCCTGTCGGATGGATCGAATACCTCGGCCAGGCAATCCGGGCACGTTGCCATATCGGGCAAGAGTTGCGCCGTTCGGACACCTTCGACTTCACTGTGCTCGATGCGGAAACCGTTACAGCCCAAAGGTTCCAGGGTCTCTGATTCCAGATCCGTGATCCGTGCGACGGCAGGCAGTTCCGACCTCAACCGTTCGGGAAATGACAGCACCCGGACCGGCGGTCCCTCGATGTCGATCACCACGCCCCGCGGCGTGTTGATGACGGAACCGGACAGACCCATATCAGTAGCCAGCCGGTAGACGAACGGGCGGAAGCCCACTCCCTGGACAGCGCCGCGAACACTCAACCTGGTGCGTATCCGGTCGCTAGCCGCCACGCCCCGCCCCGGAATCCTCTGCATTCTGCCGCTTCTGGGCTTCCACAACGGCAATCGCGCCCAGGTTCACGATGTCCTTCACTTCATCGCCGCGTTGCATAATATACACCGGCTTCCGCATACCCACGAGTATCGGGCCGATGACCTCCGCGTTGGCCAGCCGCTGTACGAGTTTATACCCTATGTTGCCGGCTTCGAGGTTGGGGAAGATGAGAACGTTCGCTTCCTTGTGCAGTCGGTTGAACGGGTATGTTCCGTTCAGAATCTCCTCGTTCAAGGCAGTGCTGGCCTGCATCTCTCCATCCACTATCAGTCCCGGTTCCCGTTGGCGGATAATCTCAACCGCGCGGCGTATTCCCTCGGATCGGGCCTGACGGGCACTGCCGAAGTTCGAAAACGACAGCAGGGCGACCCGCGGTTCCACGTCAAAGTCCCGCGCCAAACGGGCTGTCAGAATCGTAATCTCGGCGAGGGTCTCCGCATCGGGTTCCACATTAACCGTTGTATCGGCAAAGAACACCACCCGTTGGCGTGTCGTAACGAGATACACGCCCGCCGCGACATTCGAGCCGTTCCGGGTCCGAATGATCTGCAAAGGAGGTCTTAGCGCTTCGGGGTAATGGAACGAAAGACCGGATATCATCGCATCGGAATCGCCCAGATCGACCATCACCGCGGCGTAGTAGTTCGGATTCGTGATCAGTTCATTCGCTTCGGTCCGCGTCACTCCCTTTCGGCATCGAAGTTCATAAATGCGTTCGGCGTAGCGCTCACACTGGTTGGACGCGGCGGGATCGACCACTTGAACACCGTCCAGGTGAATCTGTAATTCGGCCGCTTTGCCCCGAATTACCTCTTCCCGGCCCAGCAATATCGGTTGGGCAATTCCATCGTCCACCATCTGGGCGGCGGCGCGTATCATCTTGTGATGTTCGCCTTCAGAGAGCACCAGGCGTTTCGGATTGGCGCGCGCCTTGTTGATCATAATCCGCATCACTTCGCGGGACTTGCCAAGTCGTGCTTCGAGTTGGGCGCGGTATTGGTCAAGGTCAACCGGAGTGCGCGCCACCCCCGATTCCATGGCGGCTTTCGCAACGGCCGGGGCAACCCACAGCAGAACCCGCGGGTCAAGAGGCTTGGGAATGAGGTAATCCTTGCCGAAGTGGATGGCTTCCTGCCCGTAGGCCTTGACCACCGAATCCGGCACATCCTCCTTTGCCAGGGCGGCCAGAGCGTACGAGGCGGCGGTTTTCATCGGCTCGTTAATCTGTGTCGCGCGAACGTCCAGCGCTCCCCGGAAGATGAACGGGAAGCCGAGAACGTTGTTTACCTGATTCGGATAATCCGAGCGGCCGGTTGCGACAATGGCATCCGGCCTCGCTTCGATAGCCTCTTCGTAGGTGATCTCCGGATCTGGATTCGCCAGAGCCATCACCACGGGATTCTCCGTCATCGTTTTCAGCATGTCCTGAGTCACGGCGCCCGCTGTGGACAGGCCAATGAACACGTCGGCGCCAACCATCGCGTCGGCAAGAGTTCGCGCGTCGGTTTCCACGGCGAATTCCTTTTTGACTTCGTTCATGTGCTCCGTTCGACCGGCGTAGATCACACCCGCGCGATCGCAGAAAAGCATGCGGTCCGGCCTGGCGCCGAGCGAGCGGTAGAACCGTGCGGTTGCCACGGCCGCCGCGCCGGCTCCGCTGAACACGATTTTTACATCCTCGATGCGTTTGCCCACCAGTTCCAATGCGTTCAACACGGCCGCCCCGGAGATGATGGCTGTACCGTGCTGGTCGTCGTGGAAGATGGGGATATTCATCATCTCGCGCAGTCGGTCTTCAATCATGAAGCATTCAGGCGCGCGTATATCCTCCAGGTTGATGCCGCCGAAACTCGGCTCCAGCAGGCGCACACAGCGGATGAACTCCTCGGGGTCTTCCGTGTTGACCTCGATGTCGATGGCATCCAGGTCGGCGAACCGCTTGAACAGCAGAGCCTTGCCTTCCATAACCGGCTTGCCTGCCAGCGCTCCGATATTGCCGAGACCAAGCACGGCGGTACCGTTGGTGATGACGGCGACAAGGTTCCCCTTGGCTGTGTATTGAAAAACATCGTCGGGATTCGCGGCGATACGGCGGCACGGCTCCGCAACGCCCGGAGTGTAGGCAAGCGCAAGGTCGCGCTGTGTGGTACACGGCTTGGTCGGCGTAATCTCCAGTTTTCCCGCCGGTTTTCGGCTGTGGTACTCGAGGGCTTCCTGATCCAGATTCATGTCTTCTCCTGTTTCATCCGGCTTTCCAGCCAGGCATACCAGGTATCCAGGCCGACGGCGGTTCGAGCCGACACTTCAAATACTTCGGCGTCCGGCGCGGCGATGGCGATGTTGTGAAGAGCGGCGGAGCGGTCGAATCCGGCGGCCGACGCCATGTCTATCTTGGTAATGACTACCGCTTGCACGGTTTTGAAAATGACGGGGTACTTCAGGGGTTTGTCTTCGCCTTCGGTTACGGAAAGCAGGCCTATCCGCACGTCTTCACCCAGGTCGTAAGATGCGGGGCACACCAGGTTGCCGACGTTCTCGATGATGAGGTAATCCAGCGCCGACAAGTCGATTCCGCCCAGCGCATCGCCGACCATCGAGGCTTCCAGGTGGCACATGGTGCCCGTGAGAATCTGGGTCACCGGGGCTCCGGAATCGGCCAGCCGCCGCGCGTCGTTGTCGGTCGCCAGATCGCCGACAATAACGCCGCCCTTGCGGCTCGGCGCGAGGTCAGTCAGGGTGCGCTGAATAAGGGTGGTTTTTCCGGAACCGGGGGAGGACAGGACGTTGGCAACGAACAAGCTGTGCTCGCGAAATACGGACCGGTTGCGGGCGGCATATTCCTCATTGTGACCCAACAACGATTCATCCACGCTGAGAACGGTACGCCGGGAACCGGGATCACCCGCCATCGTCGGAAACCTCCACGAAAGTGATGCGCATATCGCGCCCGTCGCGCACGTCGGCGGACGGTGTGCCGCAACACGGACACAATGTAAGGATATCATCCGTTTCGAACAGAGACGAGCACTGCCCGCACCAGCACGTGGCCGGTATCTCCTCGATCCGCAACTCCGCGCCCTCCGCTATCGTGCCGGGCGTCATGGCGTCAAAAGAAAACCGCATGGCGTCCGGCACCACGCCGGATAGCGAGCCGATGCTCAAGCCAAGCGCGGTCACCCGGTTCGCGCCCTTCTCACCGGCGGCTCTGAAGGCAATCTCCAGTGCATTCTGCATCAACCCGACTTCGTGCATGCCGCTTCCTCAATGAGACGAAGAACCACTTGAATCGCCCGGTCCACCGCCCGTTCCGTCACCTCGCTGAATTCCTCGCCTATCTCGAAGTTTCGCGCGGGAATGGTCACCAGCCAGGCTGTCGGCGTCCTTTCGAAGGCGTCGCGCGCCATCGTGAGCAATCCCTCGGGAGAGGACGAATGAGCGCCCTGAAACGGCAATCCGTCGGCTTCCACCGAACGAACGAGTACTGCCGTCTGCTCCGTGTCCGCCGAGGCATCCACGAAGATAACGCATTCCGCCGAGGCGACATCGTAGGCCATTTCCGGCGTCAACTGGTGCGCGGCAATGACGGAGAGGAAGGGACCTTCAGACGCGGAAACGGCCTCCGCCACCCTGGGGCCTGCTCCATCATCGCCGCGGAGAGTGTTTCCGTAGCCGATAACGAGCGTACCTTCAGGCGCGGAGGCCGTTAGCATTCCGTGTCAGTCCCTGGTGATACGGTCCACCAGAGCGCCGCCCGCGTCCACCAGCGAGACGTCCATGGCCATGCGGCCGTCAGAATGGGTGGAGCAGGACAGACAGGGATCGTAGCACCGGATAACGGCTTCCACGCGGTTCAACATACCCTCGTGGAGGTTCTTGCCGTTCACGAACCGCTTGGCCACCTGGGTGACGCCGCGGTTCATGGCCATGTTGTTGTGGCCGGTGGCGATGATCAGATTGGCCCAGGTAATCAGGCCGTCATCGTCGATCTTGTAGTGGTGCATCAACGTTCCGCGCGGCGCTTCGGAAACGCCCACGCCTTCCGACGCGTTCGGTCCGGCGAAAGCGCGCACCCTCGGGCTGAGGATGTCCGGATCGTTCAGCAACTGCTCGATCGTCTCGAGGCCGAAAAGAATCTCGATCAGCCGGGCGTAATGGAAGTAGAACGACGACATCGGAACACCCCGGTCGAGGTTCCGGAACTCAGCCAGTTCCTGGTCGGCTTCCGGCGTTCCGCACTTGTCCGAGATGTTCAACCGTGCCAGCGGTCCGACTCGGTAGATGCCGTCCGGGTAGCCAACCGGCAGATAGTACGGGAACTTCAGGTAGGAATACGGTTCCACGGCTTCGCCGATGTAGTCCATGTAGCGGGCCGGTTCGATGTCTTCCTGAACCTTCCGCCCGCTGGCGTCCACGAACCGCAGTTTGCCGTCGTAATGTTCCAGGCCCCCTTCGTCTGTCACGAGGCCCATGAACATCGTCGGGAAGTTGGCGAACGTGCTGATCTCGTCGCGGTGGTTGCCGATGTTGTTCTTGAACCACGCCAGGGTCCGGTGGGTAATGGCCTTCATCTCCGGAATCTGGGACAGAATGGTGTCCTTCTTTTCCTGGTTGAGGGGCTCATTCACGCCGCCGGGAACAACCCACGCCGGGTGAACCCGCTTGACGCCGAGAATCTCGATGACCTGCTGGCCGAACTTCCGCAACCGGATGCCGTCCAGCGCCATCTGCGGCGACTGCTGTGCAACGCCCACGATGTTGCGGACCTTGGGATCCGCGTCCCAGCCGATGATGAAGTCCGGCGACGATAAGTGGAAGAACGACAGCGCGTGGCTCTGGATAATCTGGCCCAGATTCATGATGCGGCGCAGGTTGGCGCCTGTCTTCGGAATCCGGACCGCCAGCAAGGCGTCGCAAGCCTTGGCCGAGGCCATCAGGTGGCTTACCGGGCAGATGCCGCATATGCGCGCCATCAGCGACGGCATTTCCGTGTACGGACGGCCTTCGCAGAACTTCTCGAATCCGCGGACCTGCGTTACGTGGAACTGCGCGTCTTTCACGCCGCCGTCGTCGTCCAGGAATATGGTAATCTTGGCGTGACCTTCGATACGGGTCACGGGATCTATCAATATCTGACTCGCCATATGTTTCTCCTAGGCTCCGAAGCGCGTCAGCGCGGCGACATCGGGCATGCGGCCTTCCAGCAGTTCGCTGAGGGCCGTGAAGATGGTATCTGCGTGCGGCGGACAGCCTGGCAGGTGAACGTCAACCTTGACGACTTCGTGCACAGGCAGTGCTTTGGGTAGAAGCGGCGGAACCACCTGGTTCGGCACCTGCGGCTGAATCGTCACGTTTTCGAAGTACGCCCGGTCCAGAATCGCTTTCACGCCAAACGGATTGCGCATCGACGGCACGTTCGCCGTCACCGCGCAATCACCGAAAGCGATCACGGTGGTGGTGTGAGCGCGGATCTTTTTGATCTTTTTCAGGTCGTCTTCGCTCGAAACGGCGCCTTCCACGAGGCAGACGTCCACATGATCGGGATAGTCCTTGTGGTCCACCAGCGGGCTGTAGACGATCTCAACCTTCTCGGTCAGCGCCAACAGGCGCTCGTCGATATCAAGGAACGACATGTGACAGCCGGAACAGCCGTCCAGCCACACCGTCGCGAAACTGATCTTGCTCATTCACGTTCCTCCCGCATCACGGTGAGATACGGCAGGAAGCCCTGCCGCTTCGTCTGTTCGCCCACGGCCTTGCCCTTTTCGGAGAGCGCTCCGGTGGGGCACACGTGCACGCACTTTCCACAACTGGTACACGAGGTGGACGATCCCCACGGCTGGTTCATGTCCGTGATCACGCGCGCGCCGAATCCGCGTCCCATCACGTCCCACGTGTGGGCGCCTTCGATCTCGTCGCACACGCGAACGCACCGGGCGCACAGAACGCACCGGTTGTGGTCGATGATGAACCGGGCGTGCGAGGCGTCAATTCCCACTTTCGGGAACTTGTACGGCACGTGCAGGCTCGTAACTCCGAGGTTCTTCGCGAGGTTCTGCAGTTCACAGTGACCGTTGGACACGCACACCGAGCAGATGTGGTTGCGTTCCGAGAACAGGAACTCGACGATCGTCTTGCGGAACGCCTGCAACCGTTCGCTGTCGGTATTGACGTGCCAGCCCTCGGTGACCTTTGTCACGCAGGCGGGAAGGAGCTTCGGAATGCCTTCGACTTCCACCACGCACACGCGGCAGGCGCCGATAGCCGTCAGCCCGTCCAGGTGGCACAAGGTCGGAATCCTGATTCCGTTCTCGCGGGCCACTTCCAGAATGGTCTGGTCTTCGCGGGCGCTGACGTCCTTGCCGTCGATGACAAGTGTGATGACCTTTACAGAAGGATTCATATGGACACCCCCACGCCCGCCGGCATTTCACATACGCCCGCCGGACACGTCTTGCCCTCGATGTGGGCGAGATACTCTTCGCGGAAGTACCGCAGAGTGCTGACAACCGGATTCGGAGCCGTCTGGCCGAGACCGCAAAGACTGGTGGACTTCACCATTCCGCACAGTTCCTCCAGAAGGGCCAGGTCATCCATCGTCGCGGAGCCGTTGGTCATCTTCGTCAGGATGTCATACATCTGGCGCGTTCCCACCCGGCACGGCACGCACTTGCCGCAAGATTCCGTCATACAGAATTCCATGAAGAACCTGGCCATATCGACCATACACGACGTGTCGTCCATCACGATCATACCGCCGGAGCCCATGATCGATCCGACCTTTGCCAGGGATTCGTAATCCACCGGCATGTCGAGATATTCCTCCGGGATACAACCGCCGGACGGCCCGCCGGTCTGAACGGCTTTGAACTTCCGTCCGTTCGGGATACCGCCGCCGATGTCGAAGATGATATCGCGAAGGGTGATACCCATCGGCACTTCGATCAGACCGGTGTTTTCCACGCGGCCGGCGATGGCGAATACCTTTGTGCCCTTGCTCTTCTCGGTGCCGATTCCCGCGAACCACTCGCCGCCCTTCCGAATGATGGGCGCGATGTTGGCGAAGGTTTCGACGTTGTTGATCAGCGTCGGGCAACCCCACAGGCCGGACTGGGCCGGGAACGGCGGACGGGGCCGCGGAATACCGCGGTTGCCCTCGATGCTCGAGATGAGCGCCGTTTCCTCGCCGCACACGAAAGCCCCGGCGCCGAGCCGAATCTCTACGTTGAACTGGAACGGCGTGCCGCAGATGTTAGCGCCCAGCAGTCCCAGGCGCTCCGCCTGGCGGATGGCGTTCTTCAGCCGCTTAACGGCCAGCGGGTACTCCGCGCGGACGTAAAGGTAACCGGTGTTGGCGCCGACCGCGTAAGCCGCGATGGCCATGCCTTCCAACACCCGGTGCGGATCGCTTTCCAGAACACTGCGGTCCATAAACGCGCCCGGATCGCCTTCGTCGGCGTTGCAGATGACGTACTTCTGACCACCGGCCATCTTGGCGACGGTTCCCCACTTCAGGCCGGTCGGGAATCCCGCGCCGCCGCGTCCTCGCAACCCGCTTTTCTCTACCTGCTGTTGCACTTCCTGCGGCGTCATCTCGTTGAGCGCCGTCAGCAGACCGGTGTAACCTTCACGGGCGATGTAGTCTTCAATCTTGTCCGGATCGATGACGCCGGAGTTCTCCAGAGAGATCTTGACTTGTCGCGTAAAGAACGGGGCTTTTTCGTCGCATTGAATCCGTTTGACCGGCTTCTTGCCCAGAGCATCAACGATGTCCTTCGCGTCCGATGCGGCGACGGCTTCATAAATCACGCCCGCCGATTCGATCTCGACAAGCGGACCGCCCTTGCAAAGTCCGAGACAGCCGACGCCCTTTACGAGGCACCAGTTGTCTTCGCCACGGGACGCAACTTCCTTCTCGATGGCTTCCTTGGTCAGGTCGCTCTGGCAGGAAAGACAACCGGCGGCCATACAGACGTTGATGTGGTGGGTGTACTGCTCCTCAACCTCCTGTGCGGAGGCGGCCATCTTCCCAAAATCTTCGAATGTCATACGGCCACCGCTTCTTTCTGCATCATCCCGTCGATGCGCTCAAGCATCGCGGACGGTTCCAGGCGTCCGACCACGTCGCCGTCCAGAACGATCGCCGGGGCAAGACCGCAGGAACCGAGACAGCGAGCGGAAAGCACGCTGAGTTCTCCGTCTTCGGTGGTCTCGCCGGTTGTGACACCATACCTGGACTCGAGGCCTGACACGATCTGCGGAGCGCCCTTGATGTAGCAGGCGGTTCCCATGCAGACAACACAGGTGTGCTTGCCCTGCGGCTTCAGCGTGAAGAAGTGATAGAATGTCGCCACGCCGTAAACTTTGCTCAGCGGCAGGCGCAGGATGGCGGCTACGTATTGGAGGGCATCGTCATCCAGGTACCCGAAGGCTTCCTGAACGGTATGCAAGGTTTCGATCAGCGCGTGCGGTTGCCGTCCGTGCCGCCGCATCGTCGCATCGACGATACGCCAGCGCTTGTCATCAGACGGAGCCGCGATCTTGGCCAAATCGCTTGGCATTCCGGATCTCCTTGGAAATGGAAAGTAACAAAGATATCGCGCGGCCGGTCCACAGGCCACGCGAGGGAATTCGAGGTTCCTATAGTGATTCTTTACGAATTACGCGTAAGGTGTCAAGAAAACTTATAGCCGTTTCTGAACTCTTTCGTCATCATTGACGCGACCGGTCAGAAATCATACAAGGAAGCCTTTGTCAACGGTCATGGAATCGAGTCGCAAGCAGGTCAGTCGCCGGACTGGTTGAGCGCTCCGGGACCACGGACCTGACGCGAGAAGAACACCAGGGCAATCAGCGTGGCGACGTACGGTAACATGGCCATGAACTCGGTGGGTATGCGTTCTCCGATACTGGGGATCACCTGCAGGCCGCTTTGAAGGGCGTCGGCGAATGCGAAAAACAGGCAAGCGGCGAAGGCTCCGCCCGGCCTCCATCGCCCGAAAACCACGGCGGCCAGGGCGATGTATCCGCGACCGGCGGTCATGTTTTCGGTGAAATTGTGAACCAGGCCGAGGCTCAGTTGCGCGCCGCCCAGAGCCGCGAGGGCTCCGCCGACGATAACCGCGCCGAACCGTACCCGTACCACGTTCACACCGGCCGCTTTGAGCGCCGCGGGATTCTCGCCGGCCGCGGTAACGCGCAAACCCCATGGAGTGCGCCAGAGGAAATACGCCACGGAAAGCACGCACAGCCACGCGCCGATGGTGAACGGGCTCTGGGAGACTTTAAGCCCTCCGAACGACGGAATCCACAAAGGCAATGTGACGGACCACTCCGGAACGCCGATCACCGCGCCGGCGGCTCCGCTGAGGGCCGGGATGCGCGAAAAGTAGGAAGTCAGTCCAAGTGCGAGGATGTTGATGGCCACCCCGCTGACGATGTCGCCGACGCGCATCTTCTGCGTTGTCGTCGCGTGGAGCAGGCCCAGCAGAGCGCCGGATACCAACGCCGCCATCACCCCCGCCGGGGCTCCGTGCGTCGCGCCGACCGCGAGGCCGGTGAACGCCCCAATCAGCATCATGCCTTCCAGGGCAATGTTTACCACCCCGCTCCGCTCGGAAAGAATGCCGGCCATCGCGGCGTAAATCAGCGGCGAACTGGCGCGCAGTGTGAACGCGATGATCCCGATGAGAAGCGCGGTATTCACGACGCGCCTCCGGCTTCAATTGCGTTCGGATTTTGCTCCGGTGCTCTGCGGCGGAACAATTTCAGATTCGCGAGTGCCGGCGCGGTCACGGCAATGATCAGAATGCCTTGCAGGACCAGCGACAATTCGTTCGGCACGCCTGTGATGGTTTCCATGCCGCTCGAGCCGAGCCGCAGGGCGCCCAGGAACAGCGCCGCGAACAAGGTGCCCAGCGGGGAGCCGCCGCCCATCAAGGCGATCGTGATGGCGTCGAACCCGCGTCCGGCCGAAAAACCGTTTTTGAACAGGTACGGGTAGATCCCCATCAGTTCCATCGCGCCCGCCAGGCCGGCCAACGCGCCGCTGAACGCCATCGTCCGCCAGATCACACTGCCTTCGTTGATGCCGTAGGTCTTCGCCGCGATCGGATTCAAACCCACCAGCCGGATTTCGTAACCGAACACGGATTTGCGCAGTATCCATGCCGCGACAGGCACGAACAGCATAGCCAGGAATACGCCTGCGTGCAGATCCGTTCGGCTGACCAGGGTAGGAAGGATTCCCCCCGAACCGATAGGCAGGCTCTGGGGATTCATCGCGCTGGAGTCGTGCAGAGGACCGTACCGGATGTTGATCAGATAGGTGCCGAGGCCGAGGGCGATGTAGTTCAGCATAATGGTGCTGACTACCTCATGCACGTTTCGTTTCGCTTTCATCCAACCGGCCAGGCCAGCCCACAGTCCGCCGGCGAGGGCTCCGGAGATGAACAGCGCTGGAATCAGGAGGAAGGCAGGCCAGCCCGACAGAGCGTGGCCAAGGGCCGAAGCCGCCAGGGCTCCCACGGTGAACTGGCCTTCACCGCCGATGTTGAACAGGCCGGCCCGGAACGCGATCGTCACACCCAGACCGAGAAGAACAAGCGGGGTGGCCTTGCCGAGTACATCGGCCCATGCCACGGGCGTGCCCGCCGCCTCTACAAACATGGTGCGGTAGGCTTCCCATGCGTTGTATCCGGTGACGGTTATAAAGAGGGCGCCGAGGCCCAGTCCTATGAGGGCGGCGTAGAGGATTCGCATCAGGGAACTTCAACTGGTCAGTGCCGTTTCATATTAGGAAATGCAGTTGCGCGCGGGGAATACCGGACGCGCGAATTTGGCGAACCCGATACCATGGTTGGGGAGAATCAACAGGTTGACAATTAGAAAAACCATAACAGCCTTGACGCTTGCAGGACTCGTTCTAACGCTTAGCCGCGCGGACCAGACCGTCGTGAAGGTTCCGGTGTACGGGGAAGTGACAGATATCACCCCGACCGCCAACAGCCGGGTGGATGTGCGCGACGTCTACTACACCCAGCAGGCGGCGCTGGCCCGGCGCACACTGACCGCCGAAGTCACAAAACGGGCCGACATCAACCGCCGGCCGAGCACGAAGGACGCGGTCAACTACGCGGCCTGGATCGGAAACGGAACGGTAACCACGGCCGACGCCGCGAGGATGCTGGAGCAGGCGGTGGGCTTTGTATCCCTGAAGCCCGATCTGAAGGTCACGATGATCAACGTCGGGCAGGGTGATTCCTTCCTGATTGAGTTTCCAAACGGCAAGAGGATGCTGGTCGACAGCGGCTACTTTTACCAGAACGACCCGGGTTCCGGCATCTACAACAACCAGACCAACCTGACGACCTACCTGAAAACGACGCTAGGCATCACTAGGCTGGATTACGTGGTGCAAACGCATCCGCACTCCGACCACGTGCAGGAGATGAAAAACGTCTTCAACGCGATGGCCGCAGGCACCACGGCGAATCCGGTGTACCTGTACGACTCGGGATACCCGAACACCAAGCCGGATTATGTGGCCGCGATGAACGCCGCCGCCGCGAAGAACTGGACCGTCATCCAGAAACCGCTGAACGGTGTGGTGCTGAACATCGGCGGCGTGACCGTTCGATTCTTCTCGCCCCACGAACCGTGGCTGACCGAGGGAGACAGTTCCACCGAGTTCAACAACTCCAGCATTGTTTTCCGAATGACCTACGGCAAGGCATCCTTCCTCTTTCTGGGAGATGCTCAGAGCGACTACGGACCGGCATACGGCCAGACAATCGGCGGGCAACAGGCGCGCATTCTGTCTGAAATCGCCACCGCCGGCAATCCGAACTACGGTCAATCCCTTCGTGGACAGGTTTACAAGATTTCCCACCACGGAAGCAACGACGCAACCAACGCGCCCGTGCTGGACATGGCGAAACCGGATATCGCGTTGCTCCCTTACCGCGTCGGCTTCTACGGTTATCCGCAGGCCACGGCGTGCTCGCTGATCAACGCTCGCAGTATTCCGACCTACAGCACCGCGCACCACGGCCACGTGGTCGTCGCCACCGACGGTCAGAACATCGCCGTCATCCCGCAAACGGTTGCTTCGACAACGCTTGTCGCGGGGCAGTAAACGTTTCAACTTCACGCCCGATATGAATACGTTGCGCGTCCTCGCATTTCCCCCGGGCGGGCCTCGCTCCTAACATGGCTTGGGAAAGAACCGCCAATGCCATGAAATCCCTGCTTTCCGTGGAAAACCTGACAAAGCGCTTCGGCACGTTCACCGCGAACGACGCCATCTCGCTGGAGGTCCTGCCGGGCGAACGCTTGGCGGTGCTGGGCGAGAACGGCGCCGGCAAGTCCACGATGATGCGCATGCTGGCTGGAGAACTTGCTCCGGACGGAGGCCGCATCCTGTGGCACGGCCAACCGGTGAAGTGGCGCTCCGCCCGCGAAGCCCAGACCAGCGGTATCGGCATGGTGCATCAGCACTTTCTGCTGGTCGGTCCACTGACCGCCGCCGAGAACATCGGCCTCGGGTTTGAGCCGCGGAAGGGCATCTCGCTGGACCGGCGCGCCCTGGCCGAACGTGTTCGCGCTCTCGGTGAACAGTCCGGCCTCGTGGTCGATCCCGACACGCCTGTTGAGGAAATGTCGGTCGCGGCCCAGCAAAAGGTGGAGATTCTCAAAGCCCTCTATCGCGACGTCGAACTGCTGATCCTGGACGAACCGACCGCCTCGCTGGCGCCGCAGGAGTGCGCGGACCTGCTGAAGAATCTCCAGAAACTGAGCGATCAGGGTCTGACACTGCTATTCGTGAGCCACAAACTCCCCGAGGTGATGGAGTTGTGCACGCGCGTGGCCGTCCTCCGCGCGGGTAAACTGGTCGCAGTACGCAACACGAACGAGACATCCATCGAGGAACTTGCCGGTCTGCTGGTCGGCCGCACGGATGGCCTCGAAAACGCCGAGGTTGTGGCGCTTGGCTTGTCGGACGATGTTTCAGCAACGGTGCGACAGGAGGGCCGGTTCGCCCTTGAGATCAGAAACCTGCACGTTCGAGCCGCCTCGCACGAAACCGATGTTCAGGGTGTATCGATCGAATTGCGCGAAGGTGAGATCTTGGGAATCGCGGGCGTGGACGGTAACGGCCAGGGTCCTCTGGCCGATGCGCTGGTCGGTCTCCGCCCCGTTCACAGCGGCGCCGTGACTCTTGCCGGCAAAGACATCACCAACCTCCACACCTCCCAGCGATACCGGAGCGGACTTGCCTACCTGCCGGAAGACCGGCACCGCCAGGGGATGGCTCTGGACTTCAGCCTGGCGGAGAATCTTGCGTTGGGGATGCATAACCGGCCGCCCTACGCCCGCGGGCTGGCATTGGCCACTGATGTGCTTGAGCGCGACGCCGATACCGTGGTCGAAGAGTTCGGAGTCCGCACATCGCGTGAACCGGGATCGGGAGCGGCGCGTTGTTCCGCTCGATCGCTGTCGGGAGGCAACCAGCAAAAGTTCCTCTTTGGCCGGGAAATCGGGCGCGATCCCAAGGTGCTGATCGCCTATCAGCCGACGCGCGGTCTCGATATCGGCGCGACCGGTATGCTTCACGACCGGCTTCGCGCGGAAGCGAAGAAGGGCCGCGCCATCCTGTTGATTTCATTCGATCTGGACGAAGTGCTTTCCCTGAGCGACCGGATCGCCGTGATGTATAAAGGCGCAATCGCGGCAACACTGAACCGCGGCGACGCCACGCGCGAAGGCCTCGGCCGGCTGATGGTCGGGGGCGCATCGGATGCCTAGGCGCGTGAAACCGAAACAACCGCCCGCGCTGGTGGTCGCCATCGCCGGTGGGTCCGGTTGTGGTAAAACCACGCTGGCGGTGCGGATCGCGGAACGCCTCGGCAAGGCGTGCATCGTTCTGCCACAGGACGTTTACTATCACGACGTCGATGAGGACTGGTTTCCCCCTCGTGTCTGGAACTACGACCACCCGCGCGCGCTTGACCTCAGCCTGATGGTCTCGCACGTCCGCGAACTGAAACGCGGACACGCCGTGGACATCCCGTCCTACGACTTCGGGCTGTATCGGCGGGGCGCGGAGATGAGCCACCTGGAACCGGCGCCGGTGCTTATTATTGAAGGGACGCTGGTCCTGGCCAACGACGGCCTGAGAAACCTCGCGGACCTGCGGGTGTACGTGGATACGCCAGACGACATCCGGTTCATCCGCCGCGTGCGGCGCGACCTGATCGAACGAAACCGGGACCTGGACACCGTCATCCACCAGTACACCACCTGGAACCGGCCCATGCATCAGCAGTTTGTAGCCCCGAGCCGCGAACACGCACATCTGGTCATCCCGGGAGGCGGACTGAACCTGAAAGCGGTCGTCCCGGTGGTCGGCGCGATCCACGACCTGCGTCCGGACCTGACGGCTCCGATAGACCTTTCCTAACCCTTGGCCGAACCCAACCTCGGAAACCAAGATAAAGTCAGAACTCTTCCAGAAAGGAAATACGTTTGATGCGCACTTTACTGATCGGTTCCGCAATGCTCTTCGTCCTCGCGGCGGGGTGCAAGAAACCCGCGGAGAACACCCCTGCCGCAGGGACATCGGACTTCAAGGTCGGCCTGGTCGCCGATGAAAGCGGTATCAACGACCAGTCATTCAACGCCTCCGCCTGGCGGGGCCTGCAGAACGCAGAGAAGGAACTCGGCGTCAAGGTCCTTCCCTCGGAAAGCCGCGAGCAGTCCGACTTCACCCGCAACCTGCGATCGTTCGCGAAGCAGGGCTATGACATCGTGTTTGCCTCGGGTTTCTCGATGCAGGACGCGATGAAACTGGTTGCCGCCGAGTATCCCGACACCAAATTCGTGATCATCGACGGCGACAATCCCGGCACGCCGAACACCGCCTCCATCAAGTTCAAGGAGCATGAAGGCACATTCCTGGCCGGTATCCTGGCGGCGGGAATGGCTAAGTCGGGGACTATCGGCTTTGTCGGCGGTCAGCACGGACCGGTGATCAGCCGTTTCGAGTGCGGCTACAAGGCCGGCGCGATGACCCTGAAGCCGGACATCAAGATTATCAGCCAGTACGCGGAATCCTGGGCGGACCCGAACAAGGGCAAGGAGTTCGCACTGCTCCAATTCTCGCAAGGCGCGGACATTATCTTCCACGCCAGCGGGAAAACCGGCATCGGTGTGATTGACGCCGCCAAGGGCCAACCGGCGGGCAAATACGCCATCGGCGTCGACTCGAATCAGGACGACCTGGCCCCCGGCAAGGTGCTGACCAGCATGATGAAGAACATCGACGTGGCTGTTTTCGACTTCATCAAGCGAACAAAGGAAGGCAAGTTCACACCCGGCGACCACGTGTACGGATTGAAGGAAGACGGCGTCGGCCTCAGCCCGATGACCCACACCAAGAAGGACGTTCCGCCGGAACTGCTGGTGAAGATCGAGGAACTGAAACAGAAGGTGATTAACGGCATAATAACGCCGCCATCCACCGATGCCGAGTTGAAAACCTACGCGGCAAACCTGAAGAAGTAGGATTCAGGGGACGGGATTTCAGGTGAGGTTCCCCTCTTTTTTCAGGAGGGGTTAGGGGTGGTTCTTTTTCTTGGTTCAACGAGAAAAACCACCCCCCAGCCCCTCCTTGAAAAGGAGGGAAGCAAATCGCATCGACCAAGCCCGTATGGGAAAACTGCCCTATCGTTTCTCCACCGGCAACCAGAGCCACATCTCCGGATTGTCCGGGAATCCTTCGGGATAGACCTCGAGCAGTAGACCTTCACGGATCGCCCATTCGGACGATTTTGATCCCCACAGGCCGTGTGCGGCGCTCATCACGCTCCGGATATTGCGTAGGTTGTCCACCCAGAACACGGCGTAGTCCTGCGCCGGTATCACCCAACCGGCCATGCCTTCCGGAAGCCCCACCAGCGTCGTAACCTCAACCGCCGCCAGATAATCGTAAACACCCGGTTCCGGCCCTTCCTTCGCGATGCCGAGAACAAGGCCATTGGGCGCTCTCAACGCTTCCAGTTCGCTCAAGCGCCTGGTAAACTGCTCCCACACCTGCGGAATCTCGAAACTCTCGTTCCGGCCCACATATTCGAGTCCGGCGGCCAGCAACTCACCCCTTGAGACTATCCTGGGATTATCGTTGTCGTATACTTTTGTGTCGCTCATGTCGAACACCTCCTCACGCCTTAATCATACAGAAGATACTTCGCCCGCGTCCGCTTGAATCCCGCCACATCCTCCTGCCACGTGGCGACAATCTTCTCAACCGGCTCTCCGGCAATGATGGCGTCCGGTATCTCCTTGCGGCCGTACATGCCCTTCGTGCCCTGTACCTTGACGAGGTCGTTGCCGTACATCCGGCGCAGAACGTCCATGATTTCCACCGCCGTGCGCGTTCCCTGGAAGGCATCCCGGTCCAGCAGTTGGACCGCTACGCCGTTGCACTCGGTTCCGCGGTGCTCACGCGATACGGGCGTGAACCGAACGGGCACGAACGAAAGTCCGGGCAACTTGCGTCGGTTGAGTTCCTCGGAAAGCGCCACGTCGTTGATGAACGGCGCGCCGAACACGGCAAACGGGCGGTCGGTGCCTCGCCCCACGCTGAGGGTTGTCGCCTCCAGCACACCGATTCCGGCGTAAAGGGTCGCTTCGGTGAGGTTGCGGATATTCGGTGACGGATTCACCCACGGCAGGCCGGTCTGGTCAAACCACATCGCGCGGCGCCACCCCTTGCAGGCGATGACATCCAGATCGGCGCCGATCTTGAACTCAGTGTTGAACAGGCGGGCGAGTTCACCGACGGTCATGCCGTGGCGCAACGGAATCGGGTAGTAGCCTGCAAAATGGCGGATGGTGATATCCAGGTTCGGTCCGTCCACCGTGACGCCATTGATGGGATTCGGGCGGTCCAGGACGACAATCTTGATGCCGTTCTCTTTCGCGGCTTCCATCGCGTAGGCCAGCGTGGTGATGTAGGTGTAGTATCGAACGCCGATATCCTGAACGTCGAACACGATGGTGTCGACGCCCTTCAGCATTGCCGGAGTCGGCTTGAATATGCGCCTCGTGTAGTCGTAGAGGCTGTAGACGGGCAGGCCGGTGGCGGTGTCGACCTCGTCCTTGATCAGTTCGTCCTTGTCGCCCCGGATGCCGTGCTCCGGCCCGAAAAGGGCGATCAGCGAAAAAGTTTTGGCTTTGTGCTGGTCAAAGAAGATATCCACCGTGCTTTTCCGGGCCCTGTTGATACCGGTGGAGTTGGTGATCAGGCCAATCTTGCGGCCTTTCAGCGCCGCGAACTTCTCGGCTTCCAGCACATCGATGCCGTTCAGAACGTTTGCGTACTCGGGGGCCGGAGCCGTTATTGGGGTGACTTCGGTCCTGTTGTTGGGATAAGGCGCGTATTCGGCGGTTGTCGCGTACGCCGGAATATCGTTGATGGCGGAAGCGGCCAGCGTTGCGGCAAGGTTTTGAATGTCGTTCAGCGAACCACGACCGTCCGGGTGGGTCCGATTGCCCAGGACTATCACGTAAGTTTTGGTCGGTTTGTCCACCCAGACGCTCGTTCCGGTCCAACCGGTGTGGCCGAAGGAACCGGCGGCGAACAGGTCGCCCCGGTGCGCCCATCTCGTGTTGATTTCCCAACCAAGCCCCCGAACCTGAAGCCCTTCCGGAGTGGCAGGATTCGTGATGGCGCGAACGGTGGCGGGACCGAGGATGCGCACACCGTCCAGCGTTCCTTCGTTCAACAGCATTCGGCAGAATCGCGCCAGATCGTCCGCGGTTGAGAACAGACCGGCGTGTCCCGCAACACCCCCGGCAATCCAGGCCTGCGGATCATGCACCTCGCCGACAAGCCAGCGACCGTAGCGTTTTTCGGTGGCGGCCGATCTCTTTTTCTGTTCCGGCCCGGGAAGGAATCCGGTATCCTTCATTGCCAGCGGAGCGAAAACCTTCTCCTTCACATACTCGTTCAACGGCTTGCCGGAAACGCGGCGCACCACCTCGCCCAGCGTCATAAAGCCGTCATCCGAATAGACTTGCGCGGAATCCGGCCGGTACTGAATACGCGTCTTGGCCAGATCCGCCATCACCGCCGTGTATTTGTTGTTCCAGTTTGCCGCGCCGGGCCAACTCGCCTTGTTCTGTTCGGAATAGGTGGCGAAGTAGTTGTGACCGGCCGCGAGTCCGCCGGTATGGGTCAGCAGTTGCCGGATGGTGATACGTTCCTTACCGTTCACCCCGTATTCCTTCCACACGTCGGACACCCGTGTGTCGAGCGTGAGTTTTCCTTCCTCGACCAGTTTCATAACAGATGTGGTCGTCGCCACAACCTTGGTCAGTGAGGCCATGTCGAACACCGTGTCGACGGTCATCAACCGTTTCGCGGGTTCCACCTGGGCATAGCCGAACGCTTTGCGATAAGCAATCCGGTCGTCGCGCCCGATGAGGCAGACAATCCCGGCGGCGTCGCCTTCGTGAATCGTCTTTCGGATCAGCGCGTCGAGCGGTTCCAGCGTTTTGCGGTCCATCGGCTCGATCGGCGCGGATGCGACAGAGGCAACGCAAACGGCGGCAAGCACAAGTGTGAACAGAGGTCGGGTCACAGGAGACTCCTTCCGGCGACAGTCAAATGGTCGGCCTTGCATCCATGCTTGTGTTCCGGCTGATGTCCGGTCAATCCGGGCGCGTTTTGACGGGCGCGAGGACAAAGCGATACGCTTGGAACGGTAAGAAACGATGAAACCTCCTTCCTTTGACAGCCTGACGATACGCGCACTGGCGGCTGAACTCGACCGCGACCTCGTCGGCGCGCAGGTTCAGAAGGTCTATCAGCCAGACGAACAAACCGTCGTTCTGCAGGCCCACAAGTACCCGCACAACCGGCGCCTGCTAATCAACGTAAACCCCGGCGTGTTCCGCGCGCACCTAACCGAATCCGATCCCCGCAACCCCGAAGGCCCGCCAGCGTTCTGCATGGCGCTCAGGAGGTTTCTTGAAGGCGGCCGGATTCTGTCGGTTCAACAGGTCGGCGCGGACCGCATCCTCGTCCTTTCCGTCTCGGCCGCGCTCGGTTCGTTCCGGTTGGTCGCAGAGTTTCTGGGCCGATACGCGAACATCGTGCTGGTTGACGAAGACGACCGCATCGTCGAAGCGATCCGGCACTTCGGAACGCCTTCCGCAATTCGAATCATCCTCCCAAACCGTCCCTACCCTGTTGTGTCGGACACCAGACCGTCCGTGTGGGACGCACCGGATACCGTGATTGACGGCGTGTGGAACGCATTAGCGAAACCTCCGGTGTTGAAGGAGGTCCAAGATAGTTTCTCGGGGATGAGCCCTTTCCTTGCGGGAACCATCCTGTCCGCCGACGATCCTCTCGCATATCTCGTGTCACTTCGAAAATGCGTTCGGCAGGGAAGGTTCTCTCCGGTGGTTCTTCTTGACGGGAACAACGACCCGGTGGGCGCATGGCCGATTGTTCCGCCCGCTTGGCCTCCTGCGCAGGTCCGGACAGCCGAAACGATGAGCCGGGCAATCGAAGAGGCTTACGGTCGCCGGTCGGATGCGGATAAACGTAATACCATCGCGCGCAGACTGCTTGCCGCCATCGACCGGGAAGCCCGCACGCTGAAGGCGCGTCGCGAAGACGCCCGTCGCCACATCGCCGAGGCTGAGAGAGCGGAGGAATGGCGCGTTGCCGGCGAACTCCTGTCAGTCAATGCTCACGCGATTCCCCGGGGTGCAAAATCCGTGTCGCTCGCCAATTACTACGCCGAGAACTCGGCTCCGATGACAATCGCCCTCGACCCGTCGCTGTCCGCTCGCGAGAACGCAGAAGCCTACTTCCGCAAGGCTCGCAAGGCGAAAACCTCGGCGGAACGCGCACCCGGCGATCTGCAACGGATTGCCGAACTCGAGGAGGCTCTGGAGATTCGCCGGCAAGCCGTTGAATCAGCCGATTTTCCGACACTCCTCGACGTGGATACGCCCGGAAATACCAGAGCAGGCGGGAATGATCAACAGACCCGGGCATTTCCACCCGGAGTACGCATCAAGCGCCTGACTTCTCCACAGGGCTGGCCGGTGTGGATCGGGGAAAACGCAACAGGAAATGACTACCTTACAACAAAGGCATCCGATCCGGATGACATCTGGTTCCACGTGCGCGCGGCGGCGTCGGCACACGCCGTCATCCGCACCGCGCGGCGTTCGGACCAAGTCCCACCGGAAACGCTGAGATGGGCCGCGGAACAGGTGGCACGGCGCAGTGAGGTCAAGGGCTCAGGTGTGATTCCGGTGGACTACACGTTGCGCCGTTACGTCCGCAAACCGCGCAACGCCACTCCCGGCCGGGTGACCTACGAGCGCGAGAAAACCATATTCGTTGAAGCGGGAGGCTCCATATGACTAACAGGGAAGTGGCTGACACACTGGTGCGGATTGCCGACGCGCTTGAAATCCTGGGCGAATCGCCGTTCCGCGCGAACGCATATCGAAACGGGGCGCGAAAAGTGGAACAGATGGAGACAGCCGTGTCGGTTCTTCACGCCGAAAACCGGCTGACCTCGGTACCGGGAATCGGTTCCGGACTGGCGGAAGCCATCGGCCAGATGGTCACCACCGGTCGATCCGACACGCTGGAGCAACTGCTCGCGACCGTTCCGCCGGGCCTGATGGACCTGATCTCGGTACCGGGCCTTGGCCCGAAACGGGCGCGAACCCTTTACCAGACACTCGGCATCAGCACCATCGGGCAACTCGAGGAGGCTGTTCGCTCGGACCGCCTCGCCGCTGTTCCCGGTTTCGGCGAAAAGACGGCGCAAAGCATCGGCCAACGGCTGGCGACACTGGAGCGCTGGGGCTCGCGTCTCCTGCTGGCGGACGCCTGGCCGAGAGCCGAAGCCCTCGCCGAACAAATAAGAAAAGAACCGGGCGTGACACGGGTGGAGGTCGCCGGTTCCGTTCGCCGGTTTCAAGACAGTGTCGGAAACATCAACCTTCTGGTGGAGACAAACGATCCGGCGGGAGTCTTGTGTAAGTTTCCTGCGGCAAGCGATGTTGACGGATTCAAGGAGATTCGCATGAATGACGGCTCGGTTCTAAGGTTGTCGTTCGCGGAGCCGTCTTCGTTCGGAACCTCCTGGGTGACCTCCACGGGTTCTCCGGCGCACCTTGCCCGGCTTTGCCAGATAGCCGGTTCGCCGGAACTGCCGGCCTGCGACACGGAAGAAGCGCTGTACGCCCAGTTGTCATTGCCGTGGATACCGCCGGAACTGCGCGAGGACCGGGGCGAAATTGAAGCCGCACTTGCCGGCCGTCTACCCGATCCTCTGTCGGCCGAACTGATCCGCGGCGAACTGCACATGCACTCGCGGTATTCCGACGGATCGGCGACCATCGAGGAAATGGCGAAAGCCTGCATCGAGCGCGGTTACGAGTACATGGCTGTCACGGACCACTCCATCGGTCTGGGGGTGGCGAACGGATTGTCCATCGAACGCCTGCGCGAACAGGCCGGGGAAGTGCGCAGATTGAACGCCGAACTTGCCCCGTTCGTGATACTGCACGGCAACGAGGTGAATATCCGCGCGGACGGGAGCCTGGACTACCCGGATGAAGTCCTGGCGGAACTCGACTGGGTAATCGCGAGCGTGCACGGCGCGTTCGGCAAATCGCGCGACGAGCAAACTTCGCGCATACTCAGCGCCATCGCCAATCCATACGTGAACCTCATCGCGCATCCCACCGGTCGCATCCTCGGACGGCGGGACGGGTACGACCTGAACCTCGACATCATTATTGACCAGGCGGCGCACACGGGCACATCGCTGGAAATCAACTGCGGGCCGGACAGGCTGGACCTGGACGACACGAGCGTCCGAAAAGCCGCGGAAGCCGATGTTACCATCTGTATCAACGCCGACGCGCATCATCCGGATCACCTGCCGTGGGTGGCGCTGGGAACTTCCGTCGCCCGAAGGGGCTGGGTTGGTCCGAACCAGGTGTTGAACACCGGATCGCTTGATGCCGTCCGCGAGTTTGTCTCAGCCAAGCGTCGAAACGCCGGCGCGCGCTAAGATACCGACAGGAACGGATCTTTGTCTCTGCCTGTTCCGGGAATCCGATATGCCCTCGAAACTCTTCCGCGCCATACTTATCCTCCTCGTTTGCGCCACGCCAGCCGTCGCGAAGCCCGCTTCCTCCCCGTTCGGCATCAACGGCGCCTGCTGGTCGCACCTCGGCGCCAATACCGACGAGTTTGACTGGGACACGGGCGTCCGCCGCCTGGATGCTCTGGAGCAGATGGGGGCTTCGTGGGACCGGTGCGACTTCTGGTGGCACCGGATCGAGCCGGAAAAGGGAAGGTTCGTCTGGCGGGATTACGACCGGGTGGTCGATGAATACGTCCGGCGCGGCTTGCACATTATGCCCATTCTTTGTTACGACGCCGCATGGCACCCGGAACAGTCGCCGAATACGCAGGAATACCGTGAGGAATACGGCCGGTTCGTGTATGAAACGGTCAAGCACTTCAAAGGCCGCATCAGCGCCTGTGAAATCTGGAACGAACCGAACCTTTCGATGTACTGGCGCAAGAATCCCAGCGCGGAAGACTACACCGAACTGCTGAAGGTCGCCTACCGTGAGGCCAAGCGCGCGGATCCCAACGTCATAGTGGTTGGTGGCGCCGTGGCGGGAATCGACCGTTCGTTCATCGACGGCATCCTGCGCGCGGGCGCCGGCAAGCACATGGATGCCTTGAGCATTCACCCCTACCAGGGCAACCTCGGAAGCGTTGGACCCGAGGAAGGCAACCTCGTTGAGGACATCAAGCAACTCCGACTTCTGATGGCGCGTTACTCCGTCACCCGGCTTCCGATCTGGATCACCGAGATGGGAAACCGTACCGTTCCCGATCCGGCTGTTGCGAAAGGCCGGCCTCAGCCGACGGGACGCGTTTCGGAAGACGAACAGGCCAATTACCTCGTCCGCTCGTTCCTGCTGGCCCAACGGGTCGACGTCAAGCGCGTCTTCTGGTTCAACCTTCAGGACTGGGCGCTCGAGACCTGGGGAACGATATCCGCGGAGTTCCGGAAGAAGCCGTCGTGGTACGCATTCCGCACAATGGCCCGGTTCCTGACCAACGGGACATACAAAGGGGCGATTCTGACGCCGGAGCGTGTACACCTGTTGAATTATGACACACCGGACGGACCAATCACCGCCGCGTGGACCGACGGGCCGCCCGTCACAATCGGCCTGCGCGGGCTTTCCCGGACGCCAACGGTCTTCTCGCCCGGTGGTCCCGAATCCAAAGCAACCACCCAATCGCACAAACTTGCCGTGGCCGACGGGCACGCCTCACTGGCGCTCACCCAGGTTCCGATATACGTCCGGGGCATCTCGAAGGCGTGGGCCACAGCCTCGCCCCTCGTTGTAAGCACATCCCGACGTATGGCGAGCGGCGCCGTTCTCCAGTTGAGTCCTTTGCGGGGGCAAGCAACTGCCTTGCAGGCGTGCCGCCGGATACAGCCAACCGTCACGCTTGAAAAGGAATCCTCAACCACTGCGTTGGCCGTCTTGGAGAAGGTCGGCACGGGCTACCGACTCCCGACCGGACTTGAGCCGGGGCGGTATGCCGTTCGCGTTCGCTACCCTGTTCCGAACGGAACTTCGTGGTCGGCGGTCCTTCCACTGGAGATCGTGCCTCCCGTTCGCATATCCGTTCAACCGTATCCTGTCAACGGCCGGGATGCGCTCGTCAAGGTGGAAAACAACAGCGACCGACCCACGCGTTTCCGCATATTCGCCAGCGTGACGGACGCGTATGAATCCCTGCTTGAGACGGCCATTCCTTCCGGTGGCGTGGAAGTAATGCCGGTCCGGTCTCTTCAGGAACCACCTACCTCTCTGGCCCGGCCCGTCGAACTTCACGTCGATGTCTCCGGTACAGCCGGATCGGCCTCATGGACCGGTCCGTTGTATTTCCTTACGGCAAAAAAGGACTCATTCGGCCCGTACGTCGTGCTGAGCGACAAGGCGTTCTGGCAGAGCCAGGACGGGGATTGGACAGGTCCGGAAGATCTCAGCGTTCGCCTGGCGGTGGCGTGGACGGACACGGCTCTGAAAATCCGCGCCGTTGTGGAGGACGACGTCTTTCAGCAGAATCGAACCGATGGCGAAGTGTGGAGGGAGGATTCGTTCCAAATCGCAATCGAGCCGGATGGCAGACGGCGGCCCGACGCAAGCGGGGCTGTCGAGTTCGGTTTGGCACTCACTCCCGAGGGTCCTCAGATACACCGCTGGTTTGGCGGACCGGTCGGTCCTATACCGGGCGCGCATTTGGAGGTTAATCGCGAAGGCAACCAGATCCGTTACTTCGCCTCTCTGCCGCTCAGGGAACTTGGACTTGATAAGACGCCCCATCCCCGCACCATCGGCTTCTCGTTCATCTACAATGATTGCGACGGAACCGGCCGCGAGGGCTGGATGGCCTACGGCGGCGGAATTGCTTTCGCGAAGCGCGCGGATCAGTACGGTATGCTCACTCTGCTACCCCGTTGATATCGTTTTTTCAGCCATGTTGAAACCCCGAAAACCTTTGATACTCGCTTCGGCCTCCCCCCGCCGCGAAATTCTGCTCCGGCAGTTGGGACTTGATTTCGAGGTCCGCCCCAGTTACGCGGAAGACGGCGCCGTGATCGAGTTACAGCACCCGGCGGCTTACGCCCGCGCGGCGGCCGAGTTGAAGGCGGAGGTCATCGCGGCGGAGATTTCCTCCGGCTACGTTATCGGGGCGGATACGATTGTCGTTCAGGAAGGCCGAATCCTCGGCAAGCCCGAAGACGACACGCACGCGATGGAGATTCTCAACCATCTGCAGGGACACACCCACCAGGTCATCACCGGTATCGCCGTGATTCACGTGGAAGACGGAGTGATGCTGGAACGCACGGTGGAACACGTGTCCACCGACGTGCGCATGAGGCGCTGTACTCAAGGCGAACTGCAGGCATACATCGCCACGGGGGAACCCAGGGACAAAGCCGGCGCCTACGGCATCCAGGGGTACGGCGCCATGTTCATCGAGGGCATCATCGGAGACTACTTCAACGTGGTCGGGCTACCCCTGTGCGCGCTCGTCCGAATGCTCGCCTATCTCGATGCTTTTGAGTGACCGCTTGACGCGGAGATGTAAAACGAATCAGAATCAATACCGTTGTCGCTTGATTCGCGCAGGGCGGCATGTTAAAATGGGGAAGGCGCTCGGGGCGGATAGCTCAGTTGGAAGAGCATCTCTCTTACACAGAGAAGGTCACAGGTTCGAGCCCTGTTTCGCCCACCAGGACGGCATGCGTGATGCGCGTCCTTCACACAATCTGGTCCAGTAGCTCAGTCGGTTAGAGTGCCGCCCTGTCAAGGCGGAGGTCGCGGGTTCGAGTCCCGTCTGGACCGCCAGGTAACGCCAACGCGTTCCGCGCCGCGGTAGCTCAGTTGGTAGAGCAGAGGACTGAAAATCCTCGTGTCGGCGGTTCAACTCCGTCCCGCGGCACCATCAGCGCTGTGTTAGCGATCGAAGCGCACTGCCCGGGCCGACGTAGCTCAGTTGGTAGAGCAGCGGTTTCGTAAACCGCAGGTCATCGGTTCGAGTCCGATCGTCGGCTCCATACTCTCGCGACCATCTTCTTTCTAACGGGCTTGCGTTGCGCGAGCCCGTTTCTTGTTGGCCGCTGTTCCTTGCGTGTTCGAAACAGCGTTCCGGGAAAAAGCCTCATCCCATGGTTGCCGGCCAGGGTCGTACCTTGCGTATGCTGATTCTCGACGAGCCCTCGCGTTGGCCCGCTCGAACCATCACGGCATTTGCCTTTAACGGTATCGATGCCTTCTGCCAACCCGCTCCCGATACAGCCGAACACCTAGACGTTATCGCGGCCATTCCCTCCCGTCTGGAGGAATTGTCCCACGAAAGCGGCTTACCGGTTCCAGTGCTCGCCATTCTTCCGGATCCCCACCCTGCCGCCGTGGTCAACGCGCTTACTTCGGGCGCTTGCGGTATCCTTGTGTGGCCGCCTCGTGATATCCAGGTTCTTTCCCGCTTTATCGCCACTATCGTTTCGGCACACGAGGATTCTGTTGATGATCTGGACACGATCCGTGCTCTTCAAATAGCGCGGTTGATTGCGGACACAACGGCCGGTGAAGCGCTGGAACCGATGTGCGATACGGTTGTCCGGACTCTCGCGGCGGCTTTGGATTGCGACGGAATTGCCCTTTATCTGACTGCGGGACACGACGCCGGCTGGAAATGCACCGCTCAATATGGTCTACCCCTGGAGACCGACACCGATGATCCCGGATTCTGTTCGGCTTGGCGTGACCACGGGACAGGTTCCGGCGATCCAATTGTCATCGCCAACCGGTGCAACCTGCGCAACAGCCTGCCGGCGCGTCTGGCCGACACCGCTTCCATCCTGGCCGCCCCCCTCGATTCCACGCGCGGTATCATCGGCGTGCTGTTCATCGCCCGCAACCGGCACAGCGTATTTTCACCCGCCTTTCGCACCTTGATTTCAGTGATCGCCAGACAAATGGCGGTAGGAATTGAGAAGGCCCGCCTTCAGCGCCGCCACGTCCGCTCGGAACGGCGCGCTTTGTTCCTGAACGAACTCGACGAGTTACTGCACAGCGCTTACGACGAGCGCCGGATTGTGGACAGGCTTGCCCGGAAAACCACCGAGTGGCTGGGTTCCGGATGCGCCGTATTCCTCCGTCAACCGGGAACACACGTGCTGGAAGCCGTGATGTCTTACCACCACAACACGGCCTGCCAGGAGTTCCTGGAAATCGAACTGGCGCAGAAACCGGTTGAAGTGGGAGAAGGCATCATCGGTCAGGTGGCGCGCGACGGTCAGACAATCGTTGCACGTGCCGATGAACTTACCAAGTGGTATCCGAACCGTCAATACCTTTTGAGAGCCGGAATCAGCGCAACACTGGCCGTATCACTCCGGGCCAGAGGTGAGATTATAGGGGTGCTTTCGTGCTCGAGGTCCGAACCGGATGCCCTTTACTCAACGGCGGACATCATCCTTGCGGAAGAGATTGCGGACCGGGCCGCCGCCGCCCTGTCGCACGCACGCCTCTTGCGTGAAACCCGCGACCGGAATGCCGAACTGGAAGCCCTTTTCAACCTGACAACCCGCGTTACACAGGCGGTTGCCGCCATGGTTCAGCGTTCCGAGGATATTTCTGTGGTACTGGACGCTGTTCTGCGAGGTGTGGAGGGTCTACTGCACACATCATGCACATGCCTTGTGGAAGCTTCTTCGGACGGCACCGAATTGGAACTACCTGCCTGCCGCGGGGACGAGAAAGCCAGGTTGGCGGATGCCGCTTCTACCGTGATACAGGCGTGGGGAACGGGCATCCAGCGATCCGGGGATCCGCTCATCATCGCCGATATGCAAACCTCCAAGTCGATTCACGTGGCGGCGGCGGCCGTCCGTTACGGCTACCGCACCCTCTATGCCGCCCCGCTTGAACGCGAAGGATCGCGCATGCGGTTTCTACTGGCCATCAGCAAGGACGCTCACGTCCTGCCTCATCAGAAGGCGCAACTGCTCAAAACGGTAGCCGCGTTCGCCGGCATGGCCATCAGCAACGGCAGTTCCTATCAGCGCGAACGCCGCATTGCCCAGCGACTTCAAACAGCCATGCTTCCGCCAATCACGGACCGGATCGGAATGGTACAGGTTGCCAACGCTTATCACTCTGCACTCGAGGAAGCGAACGTGGGCGGCGATTTCTACGACCTCATCGATTTTGGTGACGACCGGTACGGAATCGTGATAGGCGACGTCAGCGGAAAAGGACTCGCCGCGGCCGTCCACACGGCCATGGTCAAGTACACCCTTCAAGCTTACGCTTTGTATCAGGACTCGCCGGCCGTGGTCCTTCAGCGGGTTAACAATGCCCTGTGCCGGTTGTTGCCCGATGACGTGTTTGTGACGGTTTTTTATATGGTTCTCAACGGGCGGACGTGCGAAGCGGTTTGGGCCAACGCGGGTCAGGAAGGCCCTCTGGTGCATCATCCCTCCGGGGAAATCGAAACTCTGGAATCAACCGGCCGCGCGCTGGGTGTATTTCACGGAGCGGAATACAGGGAGCACATTCTGGCGCTGAACGGGGGTGACGCCGTTTTGCTGTACACCGACGGTCTGTCGGAGGCCAGGCGTCGCGGGTTGTTCCTCGATCCGGGCGGAGTGGCCGAGATGCTGAAAACGCACGCTCGTGGTACCGCGCGGGAGATCGTGGATCGAATCTACGCGGACGTGAAGACGTATTGCGCCGGCGAAATGCTGGACGACGTGACGATGATCGCGTTGAAGGTCCCGGATGACAGACGTTTGAGCGCTTGACTCGGTGCAGGCAGGCATGTATACTGATTCTGCAAGCGTGAACCGCGGGAGTAGTTCAGTGGTAGAACGCCTCCTTGCCAAGGAGGAGGTCGTGGGTTCGAACCCCATCTCCCGCTCCAAACCAGCCCAAGCGCCGTCCGGAAGGGCGGCGCTTTTTTGCGCGATTACCGCTATCTCGCACCAAAATACCAAACTGTCAGTAAGTATAGATACGACACCGGCCCTGCCTTCGCGTTCAATCGGGCAGAGCCTCCGAAGGAGCAACCCGATACGATGAACATTCAAGTGGAACATCCGGAAACGTGTGTGGCCCTGGCCACGGTGGAGGTTGACGAAACCCGTATGGAAGAGGCCCGTGAAAGGGCATTCCGGGAATACTCCAAACTGGTCACCGTACCCGGATTCCGCAAGGGAAAAGCCCCACGCGCTCTCGTTCTTCCCATGCTCCCGGATGGCGCCGTCGACGAGCACGCCGAGGAGATTGTCACCTCTATCGTCTACAAAGCCCTGCTGGAAGAAGCGAACCTGGAGCCGTACGCCCCCGGTTCGGTTGATAATGTCTCGAAAGAAGAGGGCAAACCGCTTACCATCCGGTTCCGCATTCCGTTGAGACCCGTTATTACACTGGGCGAACTGGACAACCTGACCGCCCGCCGCCAGGTGGCTCCCGTGACTGACGAGATGGTTCAGAAGCGGCTCGATGATATGCTGGACAGCCAGGCCGTGCTGACCCCTTCCACCGATCCGGCCAAAGACGGCGATACCGTGTTCGCGGACGTTGAAACCTCCATTGACGGCAAGGTTGTTCAGGAACGACGCCCGGGCACGTTCCAGGTCGGCACAAATATGGAGGAGATCGACTCTGTTCTGCGCGGCGCTTCCGCAACGGATTCGGTAGACACGGACATTACTTACCCGGATGACTATCCTGACCCCGATTATGCCGGCAAGACCGTTCGCTTCTCGTTGTTCGTGAACCACGTTCTGACCCCGAAACGTCCGGAAGCAACCGACGCATGGGTGGTGCAAAACAAACTCGGCGAATCGCTGGAAGCCTTGCGGCAGTACCTTCGCGCCGGTCTGGAAGCGGAAGCAAATCAGACAGCTGATGAAGAGGTACGGTCGCAGTTGATCAGCCAGGTGGTGGACCGTTCCAAGGTCGAGTTCCCGCCCGAAATGCTTGAACAGGAAATCAACGACCAGATTGCCAGCCTCACAAAGGATCTGGAAGCGAGAGGCAGAACGTTGGACCAGTACCTGGCCTCCATCCGCAAGTCCTTGACGGAACTGCGCGAGGAGATGGCAATGGTGGCCCGCCGGCGCCTGACCAACGGACTCGTGCTGAGCCGTATCGTGCAGACCGAGAATATGTACCTTACGAAAAAGGACATCGACGACGAGATTGCGGCGATGGCGGCCCGGCGAAATATCAAGCCCGGCGAAATGCGCCGGCGTCTGCGCGAACAGAATCAGATGGAAGCCTTGGAAGATGCCCTGCTGGACCGGCGGATCCTGGACTTCCTGAAGACCAAGGCCGAAATCACGGAAGTCGGCGCCAAGCCGGAAAGCGAGAAGTAATCATGGCGCTTGTACCGATTGTAGTTGAGCAAACCCCGCGCGGAGAGCGCTCGTTCGACATCTTTTCGCGCCTGTTGAAGGATCGTATCGTCTTCCTTGGCGGTCCGATTCACGACGAGGTTGCGAACCTCATCATCGCCCAGTTGCTGTTTCTTGAGAAGGAAGATGAAAACAAGGACATCGAGTTTTATATCAACAGCCCGGGCGGTTCGGTGACAGCCGGAATGGCAATCTACGACACGATGCAGTATATAAAACCGGATGTTGCCACCATCTGCCTCGGCATGGCCGCAAGCATGGGCGCCTTCTTGATGGCGGCCGGAACGCCGGGAAAACGCTACGCCCTGCCCTATTCCGAAATGCTGATTCACCAGCCGATGGGTGGTATGGAAGGACAGGCGACTGATATCGAGATCCACGCCAGGCACCTTCTCCGCACCAAGGAACGCTTGAACAATTTGCTTTCCAAGCACACCGGCCAACCTCTTGAGACGATACAGCGAGACGTGGAGCGCGACTACTACATGACAGCGGACGAAGCGAAGGAATACGGGCTGATCGACGAAGTCCTGTATCGTCAACAGCATCCGTAAGCAAGCCGGTCCGGTTTGCGTCCGAACACGAGACTGATTCAATATGACCAATCGCCGCCCGAAATCCAGCCCCAACGAATCGCGTCGATCGCCGGCTGGAGAGCGCATACGTCTGCCCCGAAGCCTTCCCCTGTTGCCCATTCGCGACACGGTTTTCTTCCCTCGGCACATATTCCCGCTGATCGTGGGCCGCGAAAAAAGCATCCGCGCCCTCGAACACGCCCGCGCCACCAACCGCTACATCGTCCTGGTGTCACAACGCGATCCCACCACCGAGGACCCGGAACCTTGGGAGTTGTACGGAGTCGGCGTGCTGGCCGAAATCATGCACATCATCACGGTGCCGGACGGCACGGTGCGGGTAATGATGGAAGGGTTGCGCCGCGTTCGGATTGATCAGTTTCTGGATTACGAACCGTTTACAGCGGTGAAGGTGATCCAACTGCCGGAAACAACCGAAAAAGGCGTCGAGATGGAAGCGCTGATGCGCTCCGCCGTATCGCAGTATCAGACCATCGCGGAACTCGGCCACATAACGCCTTCCGAAATCCTCAGCAACATACTGACCCTTGAGGATCCCGGAGAACTGGCCGACGCCATCTCGCCCACCCTGCCAATCAAGGTCGAAGCCAAACAGGACCTTCTGGAAACCCTGTCGGCGAGAGAACGCCTGGAAAAACTGAATGTCGTGCTGAGCAAGGAAATCGAGATTCTCGAGGTTCAGCGCCACATCCGCACCAGGGTTGAGAAGGAAGTCGGCGATTCCCAGCGCGAGTATATCCTCCGCGAACAACTGAAAGCGATTCAGCAGGAACTGGGCGAGCACGACGAACGGGCGACCGAATCCGGCGAGTACCGCGCGAAGATTGCTGAGGCAAAGATGCCGGCCGACGTGGAAACCCGAGCCCTCAAGGAAGTCGAACGCCTGGAGCATATGCCGTTTGCCGCTCCGGAAGGATCCGTGATTCGCACTTACCTGGACTGGCTGACCGACCTCCCGTGGTCCATTTCCACTGACGAACGCTTGGATATACATCAGGCGCAGGTGATTCTTGATGAAGACCACTACGGTCTGCTGAAGGTCAAGGAACGAATACTCGAATTTCTCGCTGTCCGACAACTTGCCGGTTCGCTGAAAGGTCCGATACTGTGTTTCGCCGGCCCTCCGGGAGTCGGGAAAACGTCCATCGGCAAATCGATCGCGCGAAGCCTCGGGCGCAAGTTCATTCGCGTCAGCCTGGGCGGCGTACGCGACGAAGCCGAGATTCGCGGCCATCGACGCACGTACATCGGCGCTCTTCCGGGCCGGATCATCCAGGGCATCAAGACGGTCGGCGCGCGAAACCCCGTGTTTATGCTGGATGAGATTGACAAAATCGGTGCGGACTTCCGCGGTGATCCCTCCGCCGCCCTTCTGGAAGCGCTGGATCCCGAGCAGAACAACGCTTTCAGCGACCACTATATCGAGGCGCCGTTCGACCTGTCGCAGGTGATGTTCATCACCACGGCGAACTTCCTGGATCCCGTTCCATCCGCCCTGCGCGACCGCATGGAAGTCATTTCGTTCCCGGGATACACCGAAGAGGAAAAGGTCCAGATCGCCCGCCTGTTCCTCGTTCCGAAGCAACTCGAAGCACACGGACTGACCGGCAAGCGCCTGGAGTTCCAGGACACGGCCCTCGTGACGATCGTTCGCGAATACACCCGCGAAGCCGGTGTGCGCAACCTGGAACGCGAGATTGCCACAGTCTGCCGAAAGGTCGCCCGGAAGGTGGCCGAAGGCAGTCGGCGCAAGACGACCGTCAAGGCCAAGGATGTTTCCGTATACCTCGGTCCCAGCCGATTCCATTACGGCACGGGCGAAGAGGAGGACGAAATCGGTGTGGCTACCGGCTTGAGCGTTACGGAATACGGCGGCGACGTACTGGCCGTGGAAGTGACGCTGATGAAGGGCTCCGGTAAACTCCAACTCACGGGTCAACTCGGCGATGTGATGAAGGAATCCGCACAAGCCGGGCTTTCCTATCTTCGCACACACGCCGCGGACTTCGGACTCGATCCGGATTTCTACTCAACCATGGAAGTTCACATCCACGTGCCCGAAGGGGCGATCCCAAAGGATGGTCCTTCGGCCGGGGTGACGATGATGACCGCCCTTGCCTCGGCTCTCACCAAACGCAAGGTGCGGCGCGAGATTGCCATGACCGGCGAAATCACACTGCGAGGGAAGGTTCTGCCGGTTGGCGGCGTGAAGGAAAAGGTCCTGGCCGCCCACCGCGCCGGTTTGCGTGAAGTGATTCTGCCGAAAGAGAACGAAAAGGACCTCGTGGAACTGCCCGGGGCGGTACGCGAGGAACTTGCCTTCCACCCGGTGACATCGGCGGCGGAAGTTCTGGCCCTCGCCCTGCAACCGGAAACGTAGCATTCGGAGTTCCTCAGGGTTGAGTGCACTTGAGACGTTTCGGTCCGGTTCCCCTCCTGTCAAGGATTGGAGCAGAACCGGCACCGGCACGGCCATCTGTACATACTAGACCGACTGACTGAGCGTGAAATGTCATTCTTGTATGTTGTGGAGTGTAGGTCCAGGCCGAGTAGTCGGCTAAGTGTAATAGGCCGAATCGATCGGCCTGGACCCGTGGCGTGGCAGATCGTATCATTCTCGGAACGGTCAGAGTCCGT
>Ga0302251_1000128_pt1 | contig 90225 bp, 77 predicted proteins | sample AAG_RA_Gln_MG_FD_193534 | JGI IMG/M metagenome (GOLD analysis project Ga0302251, IMG submission 193534) | Enriched activated sludge microbial communities from anaerobic digester in WTTP, New Holstein, Wisconsin, United States - AAG_RA_Gln | ecosystem: Engineered > Bioreactor > Anaerobic >... | reverse complement strand
CGGTTCCGATGGCTTTCAGGACATACTTGTCCGGATGGAATCTTCCGTCGCTCTTCTCCAGAATCTGACCGGTGTTTCGGGCGACGGAGACCATTTTCGCGATCCAGTTCGTTGACGTCAAAAGGGGTTTCCCGTCCAGCGAAGTCACCCACAGCGTCCCCCTGGGCGTCGGCGTGCGGAATCCCGGCAGAAGGTCCGCGGGCATCCGTCCCAGCGAGCCGGCCAGCACGATGGTCCTGTCCGAAACGACGTTCATCAACGCCAGGTCCGTGTTGATTCCCAGCACCTGCAATCCGTTCATCAGGCCGATGACCTTCATGTTGCCGGCGGTGGACCGTTTGGAACTCTGCAGTGTGCCGAGAGCCGTCTGCAACACCCGATCGGGCATCGGATGGCCCGTATCCAAACTCAGAACGGCGCCTTCCGTGGGCGCGTCTTCGGCCGCTGTATTGTGCAACCGCGTGATCCACGCCAGCCGGTTCATTTCCGACAGGTAATCGCGGTATGTGAACAGCGAGGCGTCGTTCCACGTCAACTCCGCGAAGTCCTTCGACGGGCGCAGGTCGCCGCGCATAAACAGCGCTGACGCCTGGCCCATCAGCCCCCAGCGGAGAGGGTCGCGTTCCCAGGCGAAGTCGCTGAGGCGCCCGTTGCCCCGGAACGTGTATGTAAAGGCAAGGATCGCGTCGACGTCCTGAAACGCGGCCCAACCGGCGGAAAGCGGCATGAACGGTCCCCGGTACTCGTTCGGCCACACGGCGGACCACTCGCGCATGACAACCGGCTTGCCCTTCCAGCGAAGCATGGTCAGGAACGCCGGCAATGTCCACGAATCCGTTCGGGTCAACGGATCGATGTTGCTGTAGTAGAACGGCGACTGCCACTCCTTGCCGGGCTCGAAGGCGGTGTGGTCCCAGTAGGCGTTCGTCGCGGTGAAGTCCAGTTCGTCGGCCACCGACTTCACGTCCGGCACGATCCAGCCGGAAACGACCGCCGTGATCGGAACCTTCACGCCGATTCCGCGCAGATAGACGCGCATCTCCTTGAAGAAGGCGCGCTGGAGTTCGTAGCCGAACCGCACGCCGTCATCGAGACGGGCCGGCGAACGTGTCGGATCGCTCCAGTCCAGTTTGGCCCGCTCGGCGGCGGTGACGGGTGACATATCAGGAAGGCCGACCGACCGGTCTTCCAGTGATTCCCCATCCCGCAACGCGCGCTCGCCGTGCACGCTGGTCCACGCCTTGTCTAGCCCCTGCGTGTTCTTGTACCGCTTGCGGAGCCAGTCGTTCCAAAGCCCCTGGAATTCGCGGTCGTACGGTGGCGCCAGTTTCCGCCAGTCTTCGCGCTTCAGGAAAACACCGTGCTCGTTCGTGATTTCGACCAGCGCCACGGAGGGATCCTCCACGGGTTTCATCCCCGTGTATGGATTCGCGGTCAACAGCATCTGGCGGGCAAATTCCTTCTGCAGGTCGATGAGGCGGCGGTTGAACACGGCATACGGCTTGGCGGCGCGGCCCAGGGCTTCGGCGTTCGGAACACCGTCGCCTTCCTTGAATGTGCGGAAGTCCAGCAGTTGGAAATACGTGTAAATGCCCTGTTTTTTGGCGGCGGCCATCCAGTAGTGCATCCGGTCCAGGAATTCGGTGTTCAGGTAGCGCGATGTGTCCGCGACCGGTGAGGACAGCAGAAGTCCCACATTATCCGGCGCTTCCAGCCTGAGCATGTTGATTCCAGCGCGGCGGAACCGGGCGACGGCGTCGTCGATGACCTCGTTGGATTGCGGAATCGATGCCGACGAGACATTGATACCCCAGAACCGGGCGCGCGTGCCGTCGCCATAATAGAAGTGTCCGTCCGGCCGCGTCGTTACGAAGCCCTTGTTCCCTGCGGGCGCGGGAACGAGAAACGAGAAGTCGGCCAGCGACGAATCCGGCAGGTCCGGACCGTTGATGTGGGGTGACTGCGCCGTGACAGTCACGCACACACTTATGAACAGAGTCAGGAGAACGGCAACACGCATGGGAACCTCGCTTGCAGGGGGCGTTTTCCCATTGTATGAAAGCCGCATGGAAGATGAACGACAGATGATGGAGGACGGACCGGACCGGTTACCCGAAAAGCCTATGCGTTACCGAATCGTATTGAACATCCGACACATCGGGATGGTGGAGGACGGCCGCTTCACCACGCACCTGAAGGAAATGGGCCAGATGCAGGCATACTTGAACTCGTGGTGGAACAAACCCGTTACTATGGGCGACCACGATGAGCCGATGGACTGGGACGACCCGGTCAAGGTGTGGTACAAACTGATGGGTAACTTGCTGAAAGAGACATCACTGCGGGCCGTGCCGCTCGATCCGCCTCCGCCGGGGCTTCCCCCGGACGCCCCGCGCCTGAATGAACGCCGGGATTTTTAACCATGACACCAGACAATGAGTGGTCGGTCGGCCCGATCAAACCCGAAGAAACATCGTGGTTTCGCGAAATCGCCCCGGAAAGCGCCTGCGAGCCTTACGAGATCGAAGCGGCTCTCGCCGAGGATGAGATCCTCGTGTGGCGCTCGGGCGGTGTTCCCGCGGCCGCGGCTTCGCTCATCTGGCGCGCTTTCGAGATGGAACTGCGAATCCTCGTAGTAGATCGGAGTTTCCGGCGGCAGGGGCTGGCTTCGCGTATCCTGCTGGAACTCCGCGACCTGGCGAAGCAACGCGGTTTGAGACGCATCGTGTTGTTCACCAGCAATGACAACACCCCGGCCATCCGGCTGTATCAGAAGATTGGCTTCCGCCTGAAAGCCCTCTACCCCGGCCGCCTGGAACGGAAGCGGGGTTGTGTGCGGCTGGGTGTCGACGACATCCCCATCCGCGACGATGTGGAGATGGTGTGGGAATTCTAGACGGGTACGGACACCTGCTGTGCCCCTACCCCGGAATCCGTGCCCGCAATTCCTCGATCTCTTTCTGGTACTGGTCGATGCGGTCCAGCAGTTCCAGAATGACCTCCACGCCGGCCAGGTTGACGCCCAATTCACGGGTCAAACGTTGAATCCGTCGCAGTCGCTCGATGTCGCGCGGGCTGTACAGGCGGTTCCGGCTGTCGGAACGGTGCGGGCAGACGAGACCCAGACGCTCATAGGTTCGCAACGTCTGTGGGTGCATTTCGCACAGACGCGCGGCAACGCTGATGACATAGACGGGCTGGTCGTCCACTTCAACGTCGGTTATGATGATCGTGTCTCTCATAATCACTGCGATTGCGGCAACCTATTTGATCAGCGTCGCCAGTTCCTCAATCAAGTGCTTCTCCCGGACACCCAGATTTTTCGGCACCGTGATTTTGATGCGAACGTACAGATCACCGAATTCATTGGTGTTCAGCTTCGGCATGCCCTGCCCTTTGAGGCGCAGGCACTGCCCGGATTGCACGCCCGGCGGCACAGCCAGCGTTTGCGGCTGGCCGACCAGCAGGGGTACCTTCTTCTCCGTTCCCAAGGCCGCTTCAGGAAAGGTCAGCGGAATCTCTACGTAAAGATCGTCACCCTTGCGCTCGAACACCGGATCGGGTTCGACGTGAACCAGCAGAATCAGGTCGCCCGGGCGGCCTCCGCGAAGTTCCAGGCCCTGTCCCGCCAGCCGCAGTTTTGCCCCGTCGGCAACACCACGCGGGATGGTAACTTTGTGCGAATGCTTGCGGTTGGTCGGGGTAGTCACAGAAACCACCCGTTCCGTTCCCTGAAAAGCCTCCCTCAACTTGATTGTCACTTCCCCGTGGATGTCCTCGCCTTTGCGCAGATTTTTACGCGACGACGGGTCTGCGCCGGTTCGCGAACCGCGACCTGCCGCTTGAGGACCGCCCGAAAACAGGTTCAAGAGATCGCCCAGACCGCCGCCCGTAAACGAGAAACCCTCATCCGGTGGTCTTTCCTGGCGAGGTTGGCGGGTGTAGGTTGTGCGTCCGTATGAACTGAAACCGAATCCCGGACCCATTCCGCCTTCGGACATCACGCGCCACTGATCACCGTAGGTATCGTACTGGCGCCGCTTGTCCGGATCACCGAGGACGTCGTACGCCTCCGAAATCTCCTTAAACTTCTCTTCGGCGCTGGCATCGCCCGGATTGACGTCCGGGTGGTACTTGCGCGCGAGCCGGCGAAAGGCGCTTTTCACCTCCTTGTCGGTGGCGCCTTTCTTGATTCCGAGAACGGCGTAGTAGTCTTTGTAAGGTTTTCCGGGATTCATGGTTATACCGGCCTTCCCGTGTCAACGAATCCTCCAACCGGCGGTTGTGCGCGGGCCGGAGGATTCGTTACGGCAACTGCTATTCGGTTTTGAACTCGGCGTCGATTACGTCCTCGCCACCGGTGGAGGCGTCTCCGGCCGGTTCGGCGGTTTCGACGGTTTCCGGTTCCGGTTGAGCCTGCTGTTCGCTTGCCGACGCCTGCTGATACAGCAGTTCACTCAACTTGTAAGAGGCCTGCTCCAGTTCGGTCGTGCGTGTGCGGATAACCTCCGCGTCCTGGCCGTTCAGCGCTTCGCGGAGAGACGACATCGCGTTCTCGACCGATATCTTCTGATCGGAAGGCACTTTCTCGCCCAGGTCTTTCAGCGATTTTTCCGTGCTGTAGATCAACGCTTCCGCCTTGTTGCGCGCCTCGGCGACTTCTCTCAGGCGCTTGTCTTCGGCGGCATGGGCATCGGCTTCCTTCATCATCCGGTCGATCTCGTCCTTGCTCAGATTGCTGGAGCCCTGGATGGTGATGCGCTGTTCCTTGCCGGTTGCCTTGTCCTTGGCGCTGACGTTAAGAATGCCGTCCGCGTTGATATCGAAAGTCACCTCGACCTGCGGTACTCCGCGCGGCGCCGGTGGAATCCCGGTCAGGTGGAATCGGCCGAGCGTTTTGTTCATGTTCGCCATCTCGCGCTCGCCCTGCAGAACGTGGATCTCAACGTCGGTCTGCCCGTCGGCGGCCGTCGTGAAGGTTTCGCTCTTGCGGGTCGGGATGGTTGTGTTGCGCTCGATCAGACGCGTCATCACGCCGCCCAGTGTTTCGATACCGAGAGTCAGTGGTGTTACATCGAGCAACACGATATCCTTCACGTCACCACCGAGGATGCCGGCCTGGATGGCGGCGCCCATGGCGACCACCTCGTCGGGATTCACGCCCTTGTGCGGCTCCTTGCCACCGGCTAGGCGCTTTACCATCTCCTGGATATGCGGCATACGAGTGGAACCGCCGACGAGGATGGCCTCGTCGATTTTGCCCGGTTCGATCCCAGCGTCCTTCAACGCCGTCTTGAACGGGTTCACCGTGCGCTCGGACAGGTCGCGCGTCAGTTCCTCGAACTTGGCACGGGTCAGCGTCATATCAAGGTGCAGAGGACCGTCGGGTGTCGCGGTAATAAACGGCAGGCTGATCTGCGTCTGTGCCACGCCCGAAAGTTCGATCTTGGCTTTCTCGGCCGCTTCGCGTAGACGCTGAAGCGCCTGACGGTCTTTTCGAAGGTCGATACCGCTGGTTTTCATGAACTCGTCGGCCAGCCACTGCACGATGCGGTTGTCCCAGTCGTCGCCGCCCAGGTGCGTGTCGCCGTTGGTCGCGCGGACTTCCACCACGCCGTCGCCGACTTCCAGCACAGAGATATCAAACGTACCGCCGCCGAGATCGTAGACGATAATCTCTTCATTGGACTTCTTGTCCACTCCATAGGCCAGGCTGGCCGCAGTCGGCTCGTTGACGATGCGCAGAACTTCAAGGCCTGCTATTTCGCCCGCGTTCTTGGTGGCGGTGCGCTGAGCATCGTTGAAGTACGCGGGTACGGTGATAACAGCTTTGGTCACCTTGTCGCCCAGGTATGCTTCCGCGTCTGCCTTGAGCTTGCCCAGGATCATCGCCGAAATCTCCTCAGGCGAGTAGAGCTTGCCGTCCACGTCCACGCGGACGTCGCCGTTGGGACCTTCCACCACCTTGTAAGAGACGTTCTTGATCTCGTCGCGAACTTCGCCGTATTTGCGGCCCATGAAGCGTTTGATACTGCTGATAGTGCGCTCCGGGTTCAGCACGGCCTGCCGTTTCGCCGTCTGGCCGACACGGCGTTCCCCGTTCTTGTCGAAAGATACGACGCTCGGCGTGGTCCGACCGCCTTCCGCGTTGGGTATAACGACCGGTTCACCGCCCTCGATGACGGCCACGACGGAGTTCGTGGTACCCAGGTCGATCCCTACTGTTTTAGCCATATTCCGTTTCTCCTTCGGTATACTTGATTGAGGTTGCATGCAGAGATCGAGCCTCTCGACACGCGCGCCCTTCGCCAACAAAACTTGACATCACGACAAGTATGACTCTTTAGCGTGTCCTTGTCAACCCTATTTGTCCTGACGTGTAATAATCGCGCCGGGATGCACCTATTTTTTCGGGAGGAAAGATGATGTCCAACGTAACGTTGCAGTGGTTAGGCCATTCCACTTTCATCGCCACATCGCCGGAAGGAGCGCGTATCCTGATCGATCCCTGGGTGCACTCCAACCCGGCCTGCCCGGCTCATTGCCACAATCCGGCGCCAATCGAGTTGATTCTGGTAACGCACGGACACGGCGATCATATCAGCGACTGCCCCTCCATAGCCCGCTCTACCGGCGCAACCGTGGTAGGCATACTCGAACTGTGTCACTGGTTGAAGGCGCAGGGAGTGTCAAAACTGCTGGAGATGAACAAGGGCGGTACTGTTGACGCCGGACCGGTGAAGGTAACCATGGTGCACGCCGACCATTCCGGGGGCGTCATCGACGGCAACAACGTAGTGCACTACGCCGGAGAACCGGTCGGCTTCATCGTGCACTTCAGCAACGGGCTTCGCCTCTGGCACACGGGAGACACGGCGATTTTCGGGGACATGGCTCTCATAGCCGACATCTACAAGCCCGATGTTGTGCTACTGCCCATCGGCGGGCATTATGTGATGTCGCCCGTGGAAGCATCGAAGGCCGTCCGGCTCACCGGTATCAAAAGGATTGTCCCGATGCACTTCGGAACGTTTCCGGTACTGTCCGGCACTCCGGATGAACTGGCCAGGCTGACCGCCGACATCGACGGACTGCAAATTCTGGCGATGAAGCCGGGCGACACCCTGACACTCTGACACCTGATACCTGGCACCTGACACCTGAAATAATGTAACCTTTTCCTTTACCCACTCGTATCGAACGGTGGAGAGAGACATGCATCCCGTGGCCTTGCGCGGCGCCGAGACGCATCCGCAGGAGAAGTTGCTCGTTTCGCGCGCGGTCCGAGGGGACCAGCGAGCGTTCAACTCACTTGTTGAAAGTTATCAGCGCCGGCTTTTCAACTATTGCTTCCGTATGGTCGGAAACGCGGAAGACGCCTGTGACGTTACGCAGGAAGCCTTCGTGAAGGCGTGGCGGAACATCGGCCAGTTTCGGGTCGGTGAGCCGTTTCTGCCCTGGCTTTTCCGGATTGCGCACAATCTGTGCGTGGACCACCTGCGTCGGCGCAACGACAACCTGTCGCTGGACGTAGAAATCGAGGAAGGCCGCGAACCGGGCGACTCGAGATCGAATCCGGAGACGGAAGCACAGGAGTCGGAAACAAGGCGCGCAATAGAAGCCGCCATCGCCGACCTGCCGCCGAAGTACCGCGCCGTGATGATGTTGCGGCACGGCCAAGGGATGTCACTTGAGGAAATCGCGGAGAGTCTTTCACTACCCTGCAACACCGTGAAAGTTCACCTGCACAGGGCGCGCGAGCAGATGCGCTCAAGATTGAAGCCCCTGTTGGAGACGACGATATGAACTGCGACCGCATTGGAATGTTGCTGGAACGCCGATGGGACGGCCCTCTGACCGAGATGGAGGAACGCATGGTTCAGGACCATCTGAGCCGGTGCGCCGCCTGCCGCGAAGAGGAAGAAGCCATCCGCCTGGCCGATGTCGCGTTCCTGGACCTGGCGGACCTGGAGCCCCCGGTCAACATCGCCGCCGCCGTCGCGCAACGAATCGCCCTCGAAACAACTGTCGAGCCGCGCCGCGCGTGGTTCTGGGCGCTTATCGCCGCCATCACCGCGGCCTGGTCGGCCGTCGCGCACTACGGTATCACACTGCCGTCCTGGGTCTGCGATTCGTTGTGCATCCGGGTCGCCCACACGGCAGTGGCATCCTGGGCAGACAGCGTGTCCTGGTGGCTGAATCCTCTGACCACCGCGTTGCGCGCGGCAGGACCCATCCTGGTCCCGATACTCATTCTCAGCGCCGTGTTGAATGGCGTGTTGTTAACCGTGTGGCTTACCCGGCGAAATGCCGGTTCACGCGGCTTCGGAGTCAAATCATGAAAATCGCCGGCATACCATATATGAACACCGTCTTGCGCGCCGCCGCCGCGCTGATGATCCTGTCACCGCTTTCCGCGTTGGCGCAAGACCCGCTGACGAAAGAAATGCCTCCGCCGCCGGGTATGGCCGCAAAGCCCGCGGCGGATATAGAAGCAATCCAGAAGCAGATTGCCGACTTGCAGGCGAAACTGGACGCCGCGAAGGGCGCGCCGGACGGAAACGCGGAAGCCAAAATGGCGGACCTGGAAAAGCAGTTGGCGGCCATTCGCGAGCAGGTGAAGACACTGAAGCCGGAGTCTGCCGGATTCGTTTCACCCGCGCCTCCCCCGAAGCCGGCCGAGCCCGCCACTCCCGCGCGCACCGCCAATGAGCGGTTCCGCCTCGGTGGAAGCCTGGTAATCCCGAAAGACGAGGTCGTCAAGGGCGATGCGGCGGTTGTCGGCGGTTCGATGACGGTGGACGGCGTTGTGCGCGGCGATATTTCGGTACTGGGCGGTTCCGGCACCGTGAATGGAACCGTGAACGGAGATGCGGCGATTACCGGCGGTTCCCTGACCGTGAACGGCGAAATCGGCGGAGACATCCAAGTAACCGGCGGAGGTGTGTCTCTTGGCCCGAATGCCGTCGTCCGCGGCGACATCCAGTGCAACGGAGGTTCGGTGAACCGGGCTGACTCCTCGGTGGTGGAAGGCGCGATCACGGGCGCTGGCGGTTCCATGGATCCGCTTCCCCGTATCCCGCCGATTTCCAGCCCGAAACACGTATTTGTGCGCCACCAGGGACCAGATATCGGTTCGTTCATCTTTTTCGCCCTGGCAGGTATCGTTCTGCTGGCCATCGCCCCGCACCGGTTGGACACAATCGGGCATGTTTTCATCGCGCGACCCGGGCACTGCTTTGTGGTCGGCCTGGCCAGTTTTCCGGCGATGGTGATTATGACCGTAGTATCCATCATCACGATCGTCGGCGTGGTGATTGTGCCTCTGCTGTGGGCGCTGGCCGGAGTGATGGGCATCGTGGCGGTGGTTGTGATGCTGGGACGCCGACTGCTGATTGGCAAGACGTACAGGTCCCGTTTCATGCCGCTGTTCATGGGCCTGCTTGTGTGGTTCATTGCCGAACTGGCGGGGCAGGCGGTCCGGCCATTGGCCATCGCCATTAACATCGCCACGGTTCTGGCCGGCATCGCGGCCCTCGGGGCGGCGCTGAGCACACGGTTCGGCAAAAACGCCATCTGGCTCCAGAGTCAGGCGAACGGCATATTCGGCGGCCCGAAAGTGGACGCCGGACAGACCTACGCGGGAATCGACGGAATCTAAACCCCTCCGGATTCTGCCGTCAAAAAGGGATGGGCCTCGCGGCCCATCCCTTTCTTTGATTCAGCACGGTTTCACTGGTGGGCGCGAGAGGATTTGAACCTCCAAGCCTTGCGGCGCCAGTTCCTAAGACTGGTGCGTCTGCCATTCCGCCACGCGCCCCACACGAACCGATTTCAGTATACGATACCTGGCTCCGATCCCGGCAAACCTCTTCAGGCGCGGCGCAGGCGGGCCGTCACCTGCCTCTGCACCATACCCATCTCCTCCACGCGCAACAGAGTCAGCATCCCGGCATAAACCAGACCGCCGACCAACGCTCCGGCAAAAACCAGAATCAGGCCTTCCATCGTGCTCAATGCCGTTGTCGACTGCGATACCGGGTCGAAGAATTGCGTAATCAACCGGCGCACGCCGTACACAGGCCCCGCCATCACCGCCGCCGCCAGGCCCACCTTGAGGAATGAAAAGACAATCTGACTGCCGTTCATTCCGCCGACGCGTTTCTGCAACTGGAAAAACAGAGCCACTGCCAGCAGAATGGCCGCCAGCGACGTGCTGAGCGCCAAACCGTTCGCCTGCATGATCCGTATCAAAAGGGCGTTCAATCCGATGAAAACGACGGTGACAACACTGCCCGTGATCATCGGCCGCGCCGTGTCCTGCAAGGCGTAAAACCCGCGCGCCAGCAATCCCTGCGCGCTCCAGGCGGCGATTCCGATACAGTAGAAAATCAGAACCTTGGCGGTGATCATCGTGTCCGCGGGCACAAATCGGCCGCGCTGATACACGACGCGAACGATCGGCTCGGCCAGGACGATCATCAGCACCGACGCCGGAACCGTCATCGTGACAATGGCGCGGATACTGCGGTTGATGCTTCGCTTCAGCGCGTCCATGTCGCCTCTGGCGGCCTGTGTGGCGAAGTACGGGAAGACCACGATGGCGCTGGCCTGCGCCAGGATCCCGAGCGGCATCTGCATCAGGCGGTTGGCGTAATTCAGCGACGCCATGCCTCCGTCCCCCGGCAGGAAAGTCGAGAAGAACTTGTTGATCTCCATGTCGACCTGCGGAAGGCTGATCGTGAAAACGATCGGCACCATCAGCAGAACGAATTTCTTCACATCGGGATCGCGCCAGTTGAAGATGGGCCGGTAATGGCCGCCCAGCCTCTTCACGCCCCACATCTGCAACACCAGATTGCCGAGGACAGCGCCTGTCAGCGCTCCCCACGAGAAGCCGGCCGGACCAAGCCCCGTGATCGGATTGCCAAGAACCAGACCAAATGCCGTGATGGTGAGGTTGTACACGATACTGGCCATTGCCGGCACGGTGAACTTCTTGTGGGCGTACTGCACCGAAATGAGGATTGAGCCGATGAAGAAACACAACTGCGCCGGCAGAACGATGCGGGTCAGGGCGGCGACCTCCAGCACCTTGTCGCGTGGGAAGCCCCAGTTTGCGACCGCCGTCAGCGGAACGACGAATATTTCCATCAGAACGATGAGGGCGCTGATGCCGAGGCCGATCAAGGTTGTGGCGTTGCTGAAGAAGTACCAAGCCCGCTCGCGGTCGCCTTTTTCCAGGTAACGGGTGAAGATCGGAACGAAAACGGAGGCCAGGGCGCCACTGCTGAGCATCATAAACAGCAGGTCCGGCACCATGAAAGCCGCGTTGTAGATGTCCGCCCAACGGCCCTGCCCGAACTGGTGGGACAGAACCATCTCGCGCACCATTCCGAGCATGCGGCTTGTGGCGGCGGCGAATACCATGAACACTCCGGCCCGTGCCACGGCTCCGGTGGACCCGCCGGTACGAGTCTCACGCTGAGCGGCTTCTTCTATTGTCGGCTCAACCTGAGGCTCGGGAGCATCGCCACTTGTCGGAACGTCCACTTTGAGTTATACTCTCCTAGGAAGGCGGGCCTGATCGTGGCTCGCTTTTTGATTCTAGCATGACGCTGTGCGCGCGCAAATTCGCCGGGCGTCGCGCCGACAGCAGGAATAAGAACACGTATGCCGAACATTAAATCATCAAAAAAGGATGTCATCCGGACCAAAATCCGCACCCTGCGCAACAAGTCCGCCAAGAGCGCCATCAAGACCTTCGTCAAGAAGGGCCGCGCACTGGTGGAAGCCGGGGACCTGGCCGCGGCGGAAACCAAAATCCGCGACGCTCAGGCGCTGATTAACAAAACCGCCAGCCGGGGAATCATCCACAAGAACCAGGCCGCCCGCCGCACATCCCGCCTCATGAAGAAGCTGGCCGCGGCGAAAAAGAACGGCTGAAACACGGTTTTCACACGGAGGCGAGGCGCCGAATATTCGGCCCGCCTCCGTGATTTGCCGTCTGTAAACACCCGCATGGAAGACCGCAACCGCTTCATCGAACTGGTTCGCAGGCGCGCCTACAAGGAAGGGCACTTCGTCCTTGCCTCCGGACGCGAGTCGCCTTACTACGTCAACGGCAAGATGGTGACGCTCCACCCGGAGGGCCTGTCGCTGGCCGCCCGCCTGGCGCTGGACCTGCTGATTCCGGAAATCCAGGCCGTTGGCGGCCTGACCCTCGGCGCGGACCCCATCATCGGCGCCATGGTGGCGCTTTCGTGGGAACGACAACGCCCGGTTGACGGCTTCATCGTCCGCAAGGAACCGAAGGACCACGGCACGAAGTCGCTCATTGAAGGCCCGCTGGAACCCGGAACGGTGGTGTGCATCGTGGAAGATACAACCACAACGGGCGGTTCCCTGATGAAAGCTGTCCGGGCCGCCGAAGACGCCGGTTGCCGAGTCGCGCAGGTGATAACGCTTGTCGACCGCGAGGAAGGCGGCGGAGACGCCGTGCGCGAGGCCGGCTACCGTTTCGACGCTGTCATTACGCTGGCGGAAGTGCGCGATTTCAAAGTCTGAACTCAGTCCAGCAGAACGGCTTCCTGAGGCTTCAGGTCGCGAAGTTTCTCACGGTCCGTTACGCTTAAAACGCGTACGACGCCCGCCTCGCCGATGTAAAGAACCCGCGCATCGCGCAGGTTCGACATTTCACCCGTTTCCTTGCCGTTGTGCACCAGCCACTTCGTTCCTACCACGGCAAGCGCCGGTTGTTCCACCAGCAGGCCCAAGGCGCCGTCCTCCTGACCCATCCACGGTTGGTAACGCACAAGCAAACCGCCGCCGGGACCGGCAATGACGAGGGGACGACCGATAAGGCTGTATTGCCATCGATCCGGCGCCTGTATGAATTCCCCTCGCCGGACCAGAACCGGCCCGTCACCCAGGCATGCGCTGGCATACCCGTCGGTTCCGGCCAGTGATGCCGGCAACTCGGCGGCAACGGGTTTCTCCTTAGCCGTTTCGCGCCACCGCTGGATCACTTCGTCGAAACGCTTCGGCGCGAACCTCGGCAGGTGCATCGCGTCGGCGGGTGCGGAATTCCATGCCCGTATCTCATTCCACGCGGCAATATAACCGGCTTCGAGCACCAGACGCGCGATGCGCTCGTCTCCGTGACCGCTGGGATAGGCGAAGTACCGAACTTTGTTGCCCAGTTCTTTTTCCACAACCGCTTGGGAATCCTGAAGTTCTTTCCGCACCTGCTCGTCGGTCATCGTCCGCAAATCATCCGGGTGAGTTACCGTGTGAGGCTGGATGTCGACAAGCCCTTCCGCCTGAATCTCCCGCAGTTGGTCCCACGTCATGTGGTCCTTGCCGGTCTTCTTTCCGACATAAGCGGTGTGGACAAAGAACGTGGCCGGGAATCTGTAGCGCCGCAGGACCGGCAATACGTTTTCATAGTTGCCCAGCGTTCCGTCATCAAAGGTCAGCGCAATCGCCTTGGGGGGTAGTTTCTTGCCGTCGCGCAAGTGGGAAACGACATCGTCCAGGCTTACCACCGAAGCGCCAACAGCCGCCAAAGCTTCCATCTGCCGCTCGAATTCGGCGTTGGTCAGGTCGAACCACACTTCCTTCTTCGGAACGACATCGTGATACATAATCACCGGAATGTCCGTTATGCCGTTTGACCAGACGCGCTCGGAAGCGAAGGTCACCCCCTCAGCGGCCGGGCTGTTCTCCGCGGGTTGCGCCGATGAAGAGGGCTGGAGGGATTCGGACCGGCCGAGTTTGCACCCGGGCACGGCCATCGATGTGGCGAGAACGACGATTATCAGCAGGCGCAACCGGTTCATTGCGTGTTCCCTTCCTGGGGGTAAACAGGATTCTCCGTCAGTATCAGCGCGTGCGGCACCGGGCGGCTGGGGTGGTCCTTGCGCTGGTGGCCGGTAACCAGAATCTTATCGCGGTAAACAAGAGACGTGCTGAAACCGCAGTCCAGCAAAACGGCCTCGCGAAGATCCAGGTTCTTCAGTCCGGCGGCAAGACGGGCACTGTCGATACTGAAGTCACTGGCTCCGAGCACAACCCGGCCCGTGCTGTCCACGGCGATGAAAGCCCGACGGCGGTAATCCTGGGCATCCTTCACGCATTTTGCCCGGATTTCATCTTCCGTTTGCGCCGCGCCCTGATGCACGATCCAGCCGCCACCAAGAAAAGCGTCGCGGACATCGGGCATCAGCCTCTGCAGGGCTTCCTTCGATTCGCCCATCCAATGCTCGTACGGCACAATCGCCATGTGATTATCGCCGATGAGAACAAGCGGTCGCCCTTCACACCGCGGGGCGTGTTCCCGATCAATCGGTTCATACGGCATTCCAAATGTGGTCAGAATGGGTCCAACCATCTTGTTGCCGGTTCCGGCTACCTTGGGATCTCCAAAGAAAGTACCATTCAAACCCGCCGCGCCGCCTACGCGTTTCACGAGGTCGATCACCGGTTGCCGCGAACGGTCCCGAATGGTGGAAAGATAACCGCCGCGAACGTAATACAGCGTGTGCCGGAGGATTCGTTCGGTACCGGATTCCACGGACGAAGGAGTAAGGGTAATCAATGGATACCTTGCCAGAACCGCCTGCGACAGGGCGTCCGGCGCCGTCGGTTCCGTAATGGTTTCCGTCCGCGCCGAGGAAGCATCTCCTTCCAATACCTTCTCCGCCGCCACCAGCGGTTGGGATACCGTGGAAAACACGAACCACCCGCCCCAGCCGGCGCCGGCAAGCAGAGCCAAGCCGACGACCGCCAACAGCAAACGGCCGGAATTCCGTCCTTTTCGCTCGTATCTCCGGGGCGTGTAAGGGTGTCTGGATGGCATTCAGGGATTTCCGTTCAATCGCGAGTCCTACCGTCGCGTCACACCTGGAACAGCACGTTCATCACGTCACCGTCCTGCATGATGTAGTCGCGGCCCTCGCGGCGCACGAGGCCCTTCTCCTTGGCGGCGTGTATCGATCCGCAATCCAGGAGGTCCTGATAGTTGACGATCTCCGCGCGGATGAAACCCCGGGCCAGATCGCTGTGGATGGTACCCGCGGCGTCCTGAGCGCGTGTTCCAATCTTGATGCTCCATGCTCTGCATTCGTCCTTGCCCGCCGTGAGGAACGACATCAGGCCGAGCAACGCGTAACTCTCTCTTGCCATCCGGTCGAGTCCGGCTTCCTTCAATTCGAGATCGGTCATGAATTCCGCCGCTTCCTCGGGGGGAAGCGCGGCAAGTTCGCCTTCAATACCGGCGGAAATTTCCACGATGCGGGCGTCCGGTCCTAAAGCCGATCGAAGCTGGTCTGTGTAAGGACTGCCGCCGTTCGCATACTCTTCGGCGACGTTGGAAACATACAACGCGGGCTTGTCCGTCAGCATAAAAACGTCGCGCCGTTCGTCCGCGCCCGGCATTTCCCGCGCGGGCTTGCCGGCAGAAAGGTGCTCGTACAGCGCCTGGAGAACATCCAGCGCCCTCTTCGCCTCCGCTCCGCCCTTGTGCAGGTTGCGAACCGCCTTGTCTCTCTGCTTCTCCACGCTCTGGAGGTCGGCGAGGATCAACTCCATTTCAACCGTTTCCATGTCACCAACCGGATCCGGAGGAGTGCCGGGATCGTCGTGAAAGGAGAAGCATCGTACGACGTGCGCGATTGCGTCTACATTGCGAATGTGCGCGAGGAACTGGTTGCCGAGCCCCTCGCCGGCGCTGGAACCTTTCACAAGCCCGGCGATGTCAACAAAATCAACGGTGGCGGGGGTGGTTTTCTTCGGTTCATAGAGGCGCGACAAAGCGTCCAGCCGAGCGTCGGGGACGTGAGCCGTTCCGCGATTCGGTTCCATGGAGGTGAAGCCGAATCGTCCCAGCGCGGCATGGCCGCGGGTTAAAGCGTTAAAAAGGGACGTTTTTCCGGTGGTCGGCAGTCCGACAATTCCGATCTGCATTTGAATACACCCGCCAGGTAGAACACCGGAACGCAAGAGCGCGTCCCGGCCGGTTCCGGCACACTGCTACAACATTATAGATTGCGCGCCGCCGCGTGCTAGGATGGCTTCATAAGTTGTGCGGCGAACACCGCGCCTATTCCGTATGACAGGGGAGGTCACGTGTACACCCTATTCCTGGCCGACACCGTCTCACTCAGCCCGCTCACCAACATCGCCATCCTGTTGATGGCCGCCGGCAATCTTCTCGTGTTCGCGGGACTGGTGTTCCTTGCCCTCAAAATCAAGGAAGTCATAAAGCAAGCGGTACGCGAGGTGGTTGACGAATCGCTGAGCCGCGTACAACCGGTGATCACGAACGTGACGGAAATCACCGGGCGCGTCTCCGAAACGGTTGCCACCGTGGCGCCCAAAGTGGAGCGCATGGCCCAGACCGGCGAATCCACCGTGCAGGACGTGTCCCGCAAGGTGAAGGGAACGTCCGACATCGTCACGGAACGCGTGGCAAAGCCGGTCGTCCTGATGGCATCCACCCTGGCCGGAATCGCCAAGGGTTGGGAAACACTGCGCTCCCGGAGGCCCGGACAGGACAAGACCTGATACGACACCTCTGCACAACAAGCAGGTTATCACTTATTAACACGCCGCGGCAAGCGGAGAAGGAGTGACTGTGATGGCGAAAAACGATTTTCTGGCGGGCGCGATTATCGGCGGCCTTATCGGCGCGGCTGTAGCGCTCCTGTACGCACCGGCTACGGGTGACGAGTTCCGCGAGACCATCAAGGACAAAGCCACGGACCTCGGCTCCACCGTCAAGGACAAGGCCGGCGAAGTTTCCGAACAGGTGAAGGAACGCGCTTCGGATCTCACCGCCCAGGCGAAGGTCAAGGCCGGCGAACTGAAGGAAAAAGCCGGTGAACTGAAAGAGAAAGCCGTGGAAGTGGCGACATCGGTTCGCGACCGCGCCACCCACCTGAAGGATTCCGTCGCTTCCGAAATCAAGGAAGCTGTTGAAGACGAACCGACAGCGGCCTGAAGGTTCGCTCACATCGTCTTGAAACACGCAGGGCACGACGCGCAGGCGCCGTGCCCTGTTCTTTTCATTCCGAACGTTGATGAATGCGCCCCGCAATCGGTATGATGATGAAGGCGCGACAAGTTGATCCGCGTTACAGGTGATTGTTTGAGCATTTCCTCCAAATTAGTCCGAAACAGCATGTTCTCCGCCGGAGGCCGGTTGTGGACGGCAGGCATGATGTTCCTTATCATGCCGCTGGCGCTGGACAGGCTGGGCAAGGATGCCCTCGGAATCTGGTTTCTGTGCACCTCACTGATCGTCTACTTCTCGATCGCCGATATCGGCATGGGTCCCGCACTGGCGAAGTTCACCTCCGAGTACACAGCGCTGAACGACAGGAAGTCGCTCCACGCCTCTATCAACACGGGGATCGTTTTCTACTTCTGTCTTTCCGCCACCGGCCTGTTACTCGGTTTTGCTTTCGGCGATGTGTTCCTCCGGTTTATCCGGACCCCGGACTGGCTGATGCACGATGCGCGGATCATGCTGAGAATGTCGCTGATCGCCACTGCCTCCCTGGTCTTCAGCAACGCCTTTCGCGGTGTGCTCATCGGTTTGCACCGCATGTACATCACGAACACAATCGAGATCATCATCTCGATTCCCGCCATGACCGGCATGCTGTACGCCCTGTTGTCCGGCAAGGGACTGCTGGGACTCGCAGGCGTGCAGATGCTTCAACACTGCACCGAAACCCTGTTCATTGCCATCTTCGCTATCAGGTCCGTACCGAACTACCGACTGAATCCCTTCAACGCTTCGCGGAAAGCCTTTAATACATTGATCGGTTTCGGATGGAAAGTATCGATGCCGTCCATTGCGCTGATCGTTCAAAACCAGGCCGAGCGCCTTCTGCTCGCCCGATTCCTTGGTCCCGCTCTGGTCGGTCTGTACGGCTTCGGCGTCAAGATTACGGACGTCTGGCGCACCACCTTTGTACCGACATACGCCGCGGTTCTTCCCGCGGCAAGCGCCATGAACGCAACGGACGACACGGACCGGCTTGAATTGCTTTACCGTCGCGGCGCCCGCTTTGTGCTCGGATTGGTTGCCCCGATCGGTCTCTGGCTGTTTGCGGTTGCGCCGGTCATTATGTCCGGGTGGATGGGAGCAGGCTATGGAGCGTCGATTGAGGCTCTGCGCTTCCTCGCCATCGGAACGACACTGTATCTTTCCGCAGGACTGGCGAACTCGATCGCCCGCGGAATGGGCATTCTGAAACCGGACCTGGCGGCAAGTGCCGTGATGGTGACCGTGCAATTGACGGCAGGAATCGGACTCGGCGCCCGTTATGGCTTCAAGGGAATCCTCACTGCTTCCGTGCTCGCTTTGTCACTATCCGCCCTCACCGCCGTTGTCGTATTCCACAAACAGTGCCGGTGGTCCATATGGAAGGCCATCCGCAGAACCTACGCCCCGCCGTTGCTTCTGGCTGGAATCGCATCCATACCCATCGGACTGTACAACCACAGCCGCCGGTCGGAGATTGTGTGGATGGGCTGGAACCGCAGTATCGGCCAACTGATGGTTATCGGCGCTTTGGAGACTCTGCTTTTCGCCGCCTTGTACATCGGTCTGATTCGCCTGACAGGCTACATCACCTCGGAGGACGTTCGCTCCCTGCGAACCGCCGTCAAAGGCGCTCGTAAAATCGATTCCGAACCCGTCGAACTGTCCGCGGCGTGACAAGCGCGCTGAAGGATCGTTTATCCTGATACGGGGACCCCGAGCACCGGGCAAGGCTTGTCCTCGTCCGTAACCGTGCGTGCGAAGGATCCCCGCTTTACCCTGTTTCGTCCGAATCCCTGGGATGCGGCAACCGGGTCCGCCACTTTGCGCCGGCCGGCGTCCCTGAAACGTGACATGTCCAACCTTCAGCCGAGAAAACCGAAAAGGAGCGGTCAACGCCGCTCGTGCGCCTGGGGTCTGATACTGCAGATTCTGCTTCTCGGCGGGCTGACGGCTGTCATCGGTTCCGGAGCCTACGTCCTGTACGAAGCCACCAGGCATCTTCCCGCACTGGAGGAACTGGGCGTCAGCAGTCTCGCCACCAATATCTACTCGGCGGACAATGTTCTCCTTGCCCGCATTTACAGCGAAAACCGCGAATCCGTCAAGATCAGCGAGATTCCCCAGAACGTTCAGAACGCAACCATCGCCATCGAGGACGAGCGCTTCATGACGCATTCCGGGGTCGACTTCCGGGGCATCGGGCGCGCCCTGTACGAGAACCTAACCCGTACACGGTTAAGCCAGGGCGGATCCACCATCACCCAGCAGTTGGCAAGGAATGTTTATGCGCTCGGAAGAAAGAAGACGTTCGGGCGAAAAGTGCAGGAAGCCATCATTGCTCTGCGTTTGGAAAGGCGTTATTCAAAGCCGGAGATTCTGGAAGGCTATCTGAACGAGGTTTTCTACGGAGCACGAAGTTACGGCATTCAATCCGCCTCGAAAACGTACTTCGGGAAGCCGTGCAATCAACTGACCCTCGCGGAAGCGGCCTTGCTGGCTGGCATTCCCCAGAGACCGAATTACCTGAATCCGTTCGTCAACCCGGAACAGGCGCTTGCGCGCCGCAACGTGGTACTTGCGAAGATGGAAGAACTGAATCTCGTCACCACGGAGGAGGCGGAAAAGGCACGCCACGAAAAACTTCGCCTTGCCAAACCTCGTAAACAAACCGTTCAGAACTGGAAAGCGCCGTATTTCGTCGATGCCGTGATGCGCGAACTGGAGAACCGATACGACCCGGATATGATATACCGGGGCGGTCTGCAGGTCTACACCAGCCTGAACTACGCCATGCAACAGGCCGCCGAGAAAGCCGTCACCGAGGGCGTCCAGGAATCAATCCGCGCACGGCGCATCAATCCGCAGACCCAGGTGGCCCTTACCTGCGTCGATCCTCACAACGGTTACATCAGGGCGATGGTCGGCGGACGCGACTGGAGCAAATCGCAATTCAACCGGGCCATCAACAACAAGCGGCAACCCGGCTCCACATTCAAGTTGTTTGTTTACACCGCCGCGCTGGAATCTGGATGGTCGCCTTACCGCCGGGTTCAGGACGCCCGGCGATCCTGGAAAACAGCCGGCGGCAAGGTATGGAGTCCACAGAATTACGATTACCGCTACCGGGGTTCCGTCACCCTGAAAACCGCGTTCGCTTTGTCCATCAACATGGCCGCCATCAACACGGCGGAAGCCATCGGCATCAACAACGCCATCAAGGTGGCGCGACGGCTGGGCCTGAAAGGAAAGTTGGAGCCCAACCTCGCCACGGCAATCGGCGCCGGAGGAGCCAGTACCCTCGAAATGGCCTCGGCATACGGAGCCTTCGCCGTGAAGGGTTCGTACATCAGTCCCGTTTCCATAATCGTGGTGAAAGACCGCGACGGCAACGATCTGGAACGCTACGATCCCCAGGTGGTGCTGGCCGTAAAGGCGAATGTTGTCGAAGATATGTGCGAGATGCTTCGAGCCGTGATCACACAGGGCACAGGTCGCAAAGCGGGCGCCGTGCCGGACGCCTACGGCAAAACAGGCACCACCCAGGACCTGCGCGACGCCTGGTTCGTCGGTTTCACCCCGCAGTTGTCCACGGCGGTATGGGTTGGCAACGACGCTTACACCCCTATGCCGCGGGCTTCGGGCGGTGATGTCTGCGCTCCGATCTGGGTCAATTTCATGAGTCAGGCGCTGAAGCTGAATCCGCGCAACCGCCCTGACTATACGAACACTTCTCCATCAGGTCAGCCGGGCGGAGAATCCACAGCTATCGGATCGGACGGCCCTCTCCGATTGCGCATCTGCCCGGATTCCGGCCAGATTGCCACCAACCGTTGTCCGCACTGGAACACCCGCCGGTTCAAACCCGGTGAAGCGCCGACCCGCGCGTGCGAACTGCACCCGGGCAGTCCGTTGAATCCGGTACCACAGGCCTCCGCGACAAATTCCGCCGACTCCACGCCCGCGCCGGTTCCCATCGACATTATCCCGGACAACACGCCGCCCGTGGAGGAAATCCATATCCGCGATGATGGCGGAAACAACGAAACCCGGACGGAAGCCCCGACGAAGCCGCGAACGGATCCTATCATCACGGTTGATATCTGCGCGGACAGCAACCAACGGGCCACTTATTACTGTCCCGCCACCAGAACGATCCGGGTTCGGCAATCCGAGGCGCCCAAATCGGAGTGCCCGTTACACCGTCCTCCGAATCCTTAGCAGGCAACCGGCGATGGGCGATATCCTCGTGGGAACGTGTTCGTGGTCGGACAAGAGCCTCGTCGGGAGTTTCTACCCTGCCGGGCTAAAGCCGGTCGATCAGATATCGCATTACGCACTGCAATTTCCGACGGTTGAGATCAACAGCAGTTTCTACGCCATACCGGCGCCTCACGTCTGCGCCTCGTGGGCGGAGAAAACTCCACCGGGATTCATCTTCCACGCCAAAGCCTTCGGACCCATCACGACGCACAAAACGGAGTGGAACGGGGAAGCACACAGGCGGGCGACGCCGGAGATGCTGAGGGTGTGGGAAGAATCGATGGAACCGCTAGAATCGGCCGGCAAACTCGGCTACACCCTGTTGCAGTTCCCCCGCTGGTTTATGCCCAATCGCGAAAATCGGGATTACATCGCCTGGTTGCGCGATTCCATGCCCAACGCGCGACTGGCTGTCGAGTTCCGCAACGCCTGGTGGCTGAAGGAACCGGAACCCCTGCTGAAGTGGTTGCGCGAGCGGGAGATGGCTCACGTGTGCGTGGATGAGCCACAGACCAGCGACAAAGCCAGCGCTCGTCTGGTAACGGCCGCCACCAGATCGGATTTTGCGATTCTGCGCCTGCACGGACGCAACACGGAATCGTGGGAGAAACCGAACGCGGGTGTGAACGAACGGTTCAACTACAACTACTCCGACCGGGAAATCCACGAGGAGATACTGCCCACCGCACGCGCGCTGGCAAATTCCACGGAGCGCACGTTTGTGCTGTTTAACAACGTCCACAACGGATACGGGGTTCACAACGCCGTTGTGTTGTTGCGGGCGCTGAGCGCGGAGATCCGCACAACCACGCTGTTCGGCTAACGACCGGCCTTTTGGTCGTCCTCTTCATCGGCCCCGTTCTCAAGGTCTTTCAAAAGCACATGGGCGGCTGATCGGCACGCGCGCGGGCACAGCACCTCACCCCAGTAGCCCACCTGAGCCGACATCACATTGGCGTATCCCGGTACCATCAGTGATTGAACAATCGCGGGTATGCCTTCGCCAATCAACAGACGGCTGACCATCTCCGCCTGCCATTCATCGGAGGCACGAAACACAACTTCCCACCCTTGTTCCCGCGGTTTCGGTTTCAATGCTTATGCTCCGGTATCACGCGGAGAAGGCAGGAATTTGCCGACAGCCTCCGCCATCAGGTCGCCGGCTTCGTTGCGAATCTCGGCACGGCACAGCAGAATCCTGCGCCCTTCCGGCTTGAACCCGAGCAGAGTCAAGGGTTTCTGGATTGGCACCGGCTGTCGGTACCGGACAGTCAATTCGGCGGTCGGCGAGAGGTGTCCGCATCGGTAGACGATCTGGCCCATCATCTCGTCCAGCACAAGCCCCAGCATGCCCCCGTGTACAACACCGGCCCAGCCCTGGTACTCGGCCCCGGGGGTCCAGTGGCTGACCAGTACGTCCCCTTGCCATTCAAACTGGAGATGAAGTCCGCGCGGATTGTCGGTACCGCAACCGATGCACACCCTCAAGTCCTTCAACAGAAGCTTATCATCCGGCATCGATACGTCCCCTTTCCTTTCCCGCATAAAACTCGCATTCTGCCGTAATCGGGCATCGATCGCAAGCGGGCTTCGCCGGACGGCACAAGACGCGCCCGTGCCGTATCATCTCCACGTGGAACGGAAATACCAGTTCCGGTGGTGTGATGCTGTCCATAATGTCGTGAGCCTCCTCTGCGGTTGCGCGTTCAGGTACGAGGCCGAGGCGCCGGGTGATGCGTCCAACATGGGTATCCACGGGCATAACGGGGCGTCCCATCGCGAAACACAGAACGCAAGCGGCGGTTTTCGGACCCACGCCCGGAAAAGAGCGCAGGTATTCCTTCGCCTGCCCGTCAGTCCAGTCCAGCAGTGCATCGAGTGAGATTGAACCGAACTGCGCGCGAATGGTCCTCAGCGCCGCCTGGATGCGGGCGCCTTTGATGGCGGGAAATCCTGCCGGTCGCACGGCTTCGGCAACCTCCTCCGGAGCCGCGTCGGCCACGTCGTCCCAGTCGGGAAAACGCTCGCGCAAGCGTTGGTATGCCCTGTCGCGGTTGACGTCGTTAACGTTGTGGCTCAGCAAGGTTTCAACCAGCATTTCCACCGGATTACCCGGCCCGTCCCACACCGGTCGACCGTATGTTGCCGCCAGAGCGGATTCGCACCTGCGGATTTTGGCGGTTGCGTCGTCCCTCACGTCGTCAACTCCGATTGGTAGATCATACGGGTCACCTCTCTGCGCGCGGCATCCAGCAGGGCAAAAACGGATTCCGGCGAGCGATCGGACAGAATCCTCAACGCTTGGTCCGGATGCTCGACGAGGAAGGCCAATTGATCGTAAAGCGGCTTCGAAACGGTGACGGGCCAGTGTGCCATCGCGCCCGAACCAACGGATTCCCGCTGAACCGGTTCAGCTACGCAAATATCAGCAAGCGCCGACCATTCGCGCAAACGGAACTGGATGGAATCCAGTGCAACGCCCATCTGTGTCAGCGTCGGATTGTGAAGCGCACACGCGGAGATGACCGCTGTCCGGAACCTGTCGAAGACGCGCTGAAGACGCTCGGTTGGGAACTCAGGCTTTTCCGATGGCTTTGGCGACAAATCCACCGGCTTCTTCCAGGCGTTGGGCGGCAGTAGCGGGGTCCAGACCGGTTAACAGCATCACGGTGGCCACTTTTACCCGGCAACCGCTGGTCTGCAGGGCCAGTGCCGCGTCTTCAGGCGAACAGCCGGTAGCGGTCACCAGGATGCGGCGGGCCCGATCGCGCAGTTTCACGCTCAGCGGATTCAGGTCAATCATCAGGTTTCCGTAAGTTTTTCCGATGCGTACCATGCTGAGAGTGGACAGCATATTCAAGACCATCTTCTGGGCTGTGCCCGCCTTCAGACGCGTAGAACCCTGGATGGCCTCGGGACCCGTGACAACCAGAATGGAAAGCTCGCAGTGCTTGCTGATGGCGGCGGGATCGCAGTTGCTGACGCCAATGGTTCTGGCGCCAATCTCCCGAGCCTTGTCCAACGCGCCCAGAACGTAGGGAGTTCGGCCACTGGCGGTTGACCCGACCACGACATCACCGGCGGACACACCGGCCTCAACAAGATCGGAAGCACCTTTCTTGGGATCGTCTTCGACGCCTTCGGATGAATCGGTCAGGGCCTTGGGTCCACCGGCGATGATGGCTGTCACCCGGTCGCGCGGAACGCCAAATGTCGGCGGGCATTCGCTGGCATCGAGGGAGCCAATCCGGCCGCTGGTTCCAGCGCCGACATAGAAAAGCCTGTGTCCCTGGCGAAAGGCCTCGGCGATCATGTCGACACCGGCGGCGATGCTTGGAAGGACGGCTTTAACGGCTCCCGCGACCAGCTGGTCCTCGGCGTTCATCAACCGGCAGGCGTCAAGCGTGGAAACCTGGTCGATTTCCAGTGTGCGGGTGTTGCGACCTTCAGTCTGCAGGTTGCCAAGGTTTTCGTTCATGGTGGTGGCCTCGGACGTAGGAACGTTTGGTGATGCGAGGCAACGGCACGCGTGAGGCCGGTCCTTCACAAGAATTATAGACCATACGCCCAAGATGGGCACTCGCTTATGCGTTTCGTTAAGCCCCCCTTAAGAGAGGTTCCGCATGATGTTCTTGTGATTGTTTCGCAACCGGACATCCCTTGACTTTCCGTCAGTGGCAAGTCCTGCAGGATGCCCATGTTTGACACCTTTTGGCAGTATGCCAAGGCTTTAAACTGACATGGGTCGGATTCCGTCAGGCCGGTCCCGTCCGAAGGTCACTTCATCGTCCTCTCACAGAAGGAGAACGCAGATCATGCGAACTTTGACTCAGCGCCTCAGCGTGCTGACCGCATTTGCCGCGCTTGTGTTGACTCTTGGTTTATCACCGGCAAAGGCGGCCGGAGACGTGGTCATCAGCCAGGTCAGCGGCGGTGGCGGCAGTTCCGGCACCATTTACAAGAATGACTTTATTGAACTCTTCAACCGAGGCGCAACCACTGTAACACTTACCGGGTGGTCCCTTCAGTACGCGTCTTCAACAGGAACTTTCAACGGCAAACTGGACCTGAACGGAACCATTGCCCCCGGCAAGTATTATCTGATCCAACTGGGCGGAGGCACGACAGGCGCGGACCTGCCGACTCCAGACCAGACAGGTTCTCTCAATCTCAGCGCCACCAACGGCAAGGTGGCCCTGGTCAGCGACACGACTCTGCTGGGCGCCAACACCTCGCCGACAGGACCGACCATCATCGATTATGTCGGCTATGGAGCCGCTAACGCCTATGAAGGTACCGCCGCCGTTCCTGTGCTGTCGGCCACAACCGCGGCTCTCCGAAAAGGCGATCCGCGCGGAATGATAGATACCGACGACAACGCGGCCGACTTCACCGTCGGAGCGCCCGATCCGCGCAACTCCTCTTTCGGCGGGGTCAATGGACCCTCGGTCTCCAACGTCACCTTTAATCCCGCTTCAGTGGACGCAGGCGGAAATTCTCTTCTAAGCGCCACCGTCACCCCGGGCACCAATCCGACCATCACATCCGTGACGGCGGACCTGACGCCCGTAGGCGGTTCTGCCACTGCGCCCCTTGCACTGTCCGGCGGCGTCTACACCGCAACGGTCACTGTCGCGGCGGGAACCACGGCAGGATCCAAATCCATCACCGTGACAGCCACCGATGCCGCTAGTCTGACTGGCACGGGTTCGGCCACTCTTACGGTCAATCCGTCCGGCTTCCTCACGGTCGCCCAGGCTCGTATGGTAACCGATCCCAATGCCGTCAACGCCGTCCGCGGTATCGTCACGGCCTCAAGCACCGGCAATATCTACATTGCCGACGATGACGGTTCGGCCGGCATCCAGGTGTTCGACGGCAGTCCGCAGAGCGGTGTCTTCGGCACGCTGTCCGACTCCACCACCCGTGCGGTGGTTGTGGGCGACGAACTTATCGTCACCGGCAGGATCTACGAGTATCGGGGAGAGATGGAGTTGGACGCCTCCACAGGTGCGCCCGCCAGCATTGTCATTAACTCCAGCGATAAGCCTGTGCCGGCTCCGACGGTGGTGACCGTAGCCCAGGCAACGGGAAGCGACACCTACGAAGGCCGCCTGATTACCCTGAACAACGTGACCGCGGTAACGAAACCGGCGGGTGTTACCAGCACCAGCAACACGCCGCACTCGTTTATCGTGCAAGATTCCGCGGGAAACCAGATTCAGGTCTCCATCTATCGAAACGCGACAACGCGCTACCTCACGCCTCCCGGCCCGGTAGCCAACCCGATCACGGCTTCCGAAGATCCGGAGAACCCCGGTCTGTATATCCTGCCGGACATCGTCATCGGCAACATTTACAACATCAGCGGTCCGCTGGGTGAGTTCAACACGAACACACCTCCGAAGCAGATAAAACCGCGCGATGCGAACGACCTCGCTTTCGTGGGAGTCGGACTGATTACCGGCGCGACCGCCAATCCAACCAACGTGGAACGCGGCGGCTACACAACTCTTACCGTCAAGACCAATCCGATTCCCGGTCCCGTCGTAACCGCCAATCTCTCCGCTTTTGGCGGTTCGGCGAACCAGGGCCTGCCGTACAACGGCGTGGACGCCTACGTATACGACCTGTACATTCCGGCCAATCAACCGCTTGGCCCGACGGCGATTCCCATCAAGGTTACCTACGGCTCCGATCAAGCCACGACCACGATTAACGTCAGCATCTACTCCTCCGGCATTATTACCATCGCCGAGGCGCGTTCGCTGGCCGACAACACCCAGGCAACCGTTTCGGGTGTCATCACCAGCAAACGTTCCGGCGCTGTCAAGTGCTATTATCTGCAGGACGACACCGCCGGCATCTACCTGTACACCAACGGCGCGGACGCCGCCCTCGTGGAAGGCGACACCGTGACTGTGACCGGCGTGAAGAAGACCTACAACGGCCAGGTGGAACTGGACTACACCAACGTATCGGCGCCGGGAACCGGCAACGTTCCGGCTCCTGTAGCCATCACGGCGGCTCAGTGGTCCGCCAACGCCGGCAAACTGGCGACAACCACGTCACTGTTGATTACCGGCACCCGGTCGGCGGGTAGCAACTACGTCTTCCTGGTTACGGACGGAACCGCCACGGGCGAAATCTTCATCTCCTCGCTGGCGCTCGTCGCAAACGGCGGCGACATCACTCCGGAGAATATTGCCTCCATGGCAATCGGTTCCGCCTGGGACGTCACCGGCCCGGTGGACTCTATCCTGAGCGGCACCACGCTGGTGTGGCAGATAAAGCCGCGCCGATGGTCCGACATCGTCGCCGGCACTCCGCCCGCGGGTGTGAAGGGTGACGTGGACAAGAGCACCACGGTTACCAACGCCGACGTTATCCTCGCCCTGCGCGTGGCCGCCGGTATGGTTTCCGCCTCCGACCCGTCCGTCAGCCTGAACAACGGAGACGTTGCCCCGGCGACCCTGGACGGCAGACTGACGATCCTCGACGCGGCGCGCATCCTGCGCTCGCTCAATGGACTGGAAACACTCTGATTCCCGAACAAACGGGATTGATGCGGACGCCGCTGTCAGTTGGCGGCGGCGTCCGAAAATGCGCAGGAGAACACGACACGTGACCGTAAAAAGCAAAGCCTTCACTCTGATCGAACTTCTGGTCGTCATTGCGATCATCGCGATACTGGCCGCCATTCTGTTCCCTGTGTTTGCCAAAGCCAGGCAGAATGCCCAGAAGACGACCTGTTCTTCCAATCTGAAGCAATTCGGGAATGCCTTCCTGATGTACGCCGATGACTACGAAGGCCGATTTCCCTCGCCGGGTGGCGCGGCGACCTACGTCTCCGCGTGGGACCATGACAACGGCAGGACGCTGAACTCGTACATTGCTCGCGGTGAGCGAAAGAAGGGCGCCGATCCCGCCATATGGGCCTGCCCCGCCTATATGGGTAAAACAGGCGGCCGCTCCGGCCAGTACGCCCCGCGCGGTTACGGGATGAACTCATATCTGCGCGGTATCATGATCGATCGCGAATACCCCGGCTCCTATCCGCCGGCCCCCTCCGACTGGGAAATGGGAATCTCCATGAGCCAGATTCGCAATGTGGCGAAAACGGTTCTGCTGTACGAGGGATCCTACAAGACGACCGCCGGCGACACCTTCGGTTACGTTGGCCGCACCGGAACCATCACGATGGTTCAGGGTTACTACCGTACCGCCGCGGAAGCGCCCTCAGGAACATCATTCGGACCCGGGTACCACAACGGGATGAACTGTTACCTCTGGTGTGACGGGCACGTGACGTCGATGAAGCCGGAGACCAGGGGCGAATTCCCGGACGGCTACCCGACTACCGTCGACAACAACAACTGGTACGCGATGAAGCGGCGGTAACACTGTTTGATTACCCTAACCCCCCGTCCCCCTTCCACGCCTGGGAAGGGCGTGCCCGTCAGGGACGGGGGGTTAGGGCAACGTGCCCCTACGCCTTATCGGCCAGGAATCCCCTCGCGATGCGCGCGTTGGACAGGGCCGCGTCGCGCAACCTCTGCGCCTCTCGATGCACGTTCTGACACGCCGAATCCCGAACCGCCCACGCCGCATCGAACGCCGTCAGAACACCTTTGGCGGTCGCCCCGGCCATCGACATGCCCAGCGCGCGGATTTCATCAAGCAACGCGGTCACCTTCGGATCGTAGGGTAAACCAAGCACTGGCGTTCCAACCGCCGCCGCGAAGATCAACGCGTGCAGACGCATGCCTATCACGAAACTGCACTGCCGAGTAAACGCCATCATCTCGGCCGGATGATACGCCCCGTGCAGGCACAAGGTTCGTGCGTGAGCGCGCTCACTCATCTGATATGCGAGGACCTCGTCTTCCGGCCTCTGCATCGGCAATAGCACCGGCGTAAGGCCGCGTTCTTTTAATCCGTCCGCAATCCCCGCCCCAATATCGGCAACATCCAAACCCGGCCACGCGCGCAAAGCCAGGCCGACCGCTGTTCCGTCAGTCGGCAGTCCCTGCCGCTCCCATATCAGCCTCGCACGTTCCCTCGGCGCCGGCTCCAGCGCCCAAACCGGATCGGCTGTCACATAGGCAGGCGGTTTTGAGACACCCAGCGACTCCAGCAAAGCGCGACTGGCTGTATCGCGCACGGTGATGGCTTGTACGCGGTTAAGCACGGTACGGACCGCCGCGCGGGACGTTGGCAGTGTCAACGGGCCGATTCCCTGCGCGTACAGAAACACAGGCCGCCGGATCATGCGGGCCGCCAGAATGACGTACAGGTAGTAAAAAACGGATCGGGCGCTTGTGGCGTCCTGAAGAAGGCTTCCCCCGCCCTGGAACAGGGCGTCGGCGTTCGGCAGGGCGCGGAAGAGGTCTTTGCGGCGAACGGCGCGGATGCCGTGATCGCGCAGGGTTGCTGACGGATCGCCGGAGAGCACGGTCAGATCCGGGTCGCCGCCGTGGGAACGCAGAGTCCGCGCAATCGCCGCGCACACGGCTTCGTCGCCGGCGTTCCCGAAACCGTAGTAGCCCGAAAGAAGAACGCGGGGCCTTGACGGCGCGGCGCTCATGGCGTCACGCCTTTTTCCGGCGCGGTGAACGGCGGGAGGCGAGGTTCACCGCAATCCCAATCAGGCCGGCCACCAACGCGCCGGTCCAGATTCCGTTCAACATCCGCACCGCCGAAACCAGTAACGGCGAGTGCAGATGGCAGAATGTGTTGATGATGGACACCTGCCCGATAGCGCCGACAATGAGCAACGGCACGGCCCACCGGATCCGACGAAGGGACAGCAGGCCCAGCCCGAGGAACAGCGCCGGATGGCCGACCAGGAATTCCTTGGTGCGCGGCCTGGTGCCCAGCAGTTGGTCCAGCAAAGCGCGGAACTTCAGTTCCATCGGCGACACTCCGATACCGGCGTCGTTCCCGCTTCGCGCAATCAGCATCGCCAGGGCGACCAGTGCGAGCACGGCCAGGACGCTCCAACCGATCCTCAACGGCTCGTTCCACATCGACATCGCGCGCGTCTTCACCCTCGCGATGGCGGCGGAACGACCTCCCCGCGACGAGACGCCGAACACCAGCATCGCCGCGATGAGGAGTATCGTGCCGACCTGTTGCGCCTTGATACCGCTGAACTCAACAACCTTCACCGTTGCTTCAGCGCTGGACAGCAAGCCGACCACACTTAGCGCGCCCAACAGCGTGCACCCGATAATCAGGGCCATGTCGCGAAACATTCCGAAACCGCGGTTGGTGTGCGATACGGACTTGCCTTCCAGTTCGGTCCAGCGCAGGTCCCGCCACAACGCATAGCCGAGCACAGGGAACACGATGGATCCCTGCAACGCGGCCAATTTCCGCCCGATCCCAACAGCCGGCCCAAAGATGTCACACAGCACGATAAACGCCAGCAGTATCCAGCAACCGAGGCCCAGCGGCCAAAGCGAAAGCGCCAGCAGGATCGTGCCCGCCGCTACGCCCGCACCGATGACACAGCGCTCCCATATCGGAACGTGGTATTCGTCGAACGGCCGCGCCTGGCCAAGCATGATATCGCGGTCGTCCAACGCTTCGGCGATGGACCGTACGTATTCCGAATTGGCCTGCACGGGGTCCGGATAGGCGCCCGGAAGGACACGCACATACAGCGCGCGGATGTTGCGTTCTTCCGCCGCGCGGGCAAACCTTTCCACAGCCTCGTCCTTCGACATGCGGAGCATCTCGGTCGGGCTGATGCTGTGAACGCGCACGAACCGGCCCTTCAGGATGGAGCCGAGCGCGGCATCACCCTTTTGCTTTCCGAACTCGATCTGGCCGAACAACAGTCCGCGGGCATCCATCTCTCGCGCAACGTCCTTCGTGAAGCCGGGATATCCCAGAACCTGGTCGCCGTTGACAATTACCAGATGACCGCCGAGCTTTCGGATCTCGTCCAGCGTTGCCGTGATGGCTTTCATTTCGCCGGCGGCGAAAGGCGTGGGACGCAGAACAGGCTCCAGCCCCGCCTGCCTTGCATATATTAACCCTCCGCCGCTCCAGAATCCCACAGGCAGGCCCGACAACTCGCCCCAGGACATATTGACCTGAATCGTGCCGTCCTTGTGTTCCTTCACATCCAGGGCTGTCTTGGAACGGATCGCCTCGATCAACCGGTCCTTCAACAGGAAGTTGTTGACCTTCAGGCGGGTCTGGCCGAAACGGGGGATGTTGGCCACGATGTCCAACGGCACCAGCGTGATATCGCCTGTCGACCTTAGTTCCTCGAACGTGGATTCTGAGAACGCGACTCCATGGGCGACGTAACGCTTCATCACCTCGTCGATGGGCGTGCCTGTGAGCTCCGAGAGTCCGCGCAGATCGTTGAAATCCAAAATAATCTGGACGCGGCGATTGGCTTCTTCCGAATGGATGCGCATGCGCGCCACGTGCAGGGAGGCAACAACACTGATCAGTACAAGAATCCAGAGTACGGGTTTCATGACGTGCGATATCCGTCGGACAGACTACTGCGTCCAGTTATCCGGCATGTATTGCGGTGGGCGCGATGCGGCGAACAACTTCACCAGCACCAGGCCGGCAATGAAGCCTCCCACGTGCGCGGCGTAGGCGACTCCGCCACCCTGGCCGCTGTCCAGTATCTGCAACAGCAACTGGTACAGAAACCAGAACCCAAGCATCATCCATGCCGGAACTGTGGTTATCGTTGTGTACAGGCCAAGCGGCACCAAGGCTTTGATCCCCACATTCGGGTGCAGGAGTATATAGCCGCCCATAACGCCCGCGATGGCGCCCGATGCGCCGACGGTGGGAATCTGGGACGCTGGTCCGATCATGATGTGGGCCACGGAGGCCAGCACGCCGCACACCAGGTAGAAGATCAAAAAGCGGAATTTGCCAAGGCTGTCCTCGATGTTGTCGCCGAAAACCCATAGGAACAGCATGTTGCCGGCGATATGCATGATGCCGCCGTGCATAAACATGCTGGTAAACAGCGTCATCCACGCCGGTATCGCGGCGTGCGCCATCCGGTACACATCATTGCCATCCCGGATCATGCCCGGTCCCGCGCCGGTGACAAGGCTGGGAACCATCGCGTACGTGTATTGCTCCAGGCCGGCCGTCGCCTGCCACAGGAACACAACAACGTTGGCGGCGATCAGGGCCAGGGTCACGACGGGAACAGACCGGCGGGGATTTTCATCATATAGTGGAATCAAGTGCGTTTCCTTTGCCGGACGCGTCTGTCTCAAGCCCGGCGTCCCTGCACCGCCATGGTAGCACGGCAATCCGACAGGCCCAAAGCGCCGGTAATGCAGTCATCGCCCGGTATCGTCTATTGAAAACCGACCCGCCCATACCGCCTCGCAACAATACGCCTCCCGCCGCCTTCGGACGGCTGATTTCCATCCTGATTCCCGTTTACAACGAGGCAGGCACAATCGCGGAAACCGTGCGCCGCATACATGCCGCCGAATACCCGTTGCCGTACGAAATCGTGATGGTGGACGACGGCTCGACCGACGAATCCTGGTCCGTTCTGCAGTCGCTGGCAGGCGAAAACGTAACCGTTCTGCGCCACGAATCCAACCTCGGCAAGGGAATGGCGCTGAGAACCGCACTGGAGAAGGCCCGGGGCGATGTGGTCATCGTTCAGGACGCCGACCTGGAATACTTCCCCGAGGATATCGCTAACGTGGTGAGCCCGATCATCAACAACACAGCCGACGTGGTGTACGGCTCGCGGTTCCTGGGCGACTGCCGCGCGATGAAACCGCTGTACCGGTTCGGGAATTGGGGAATGGCGGCGGCGGCCTCGATCCTGTTTCTGCGCCGCGTGACCGACGAAGCCACCTGTTACAAGGCGTTTCGCACCGGTGTGCTGAAGTCCTTCGAGCTGAAATGCCGGGGTTTCGAGTTCTGCCCGGAAGTGACGGCCAAGACCCTCCGCTCGCGCCTTCGGTTCGTGGAAGTCCCCATACGTTACGAAGCCCGGGGCGCCAGCGAGGGAAAGAAACTGTCCTGGCGTCACGGATTGCAGGCCTTGTGGACGCTGGTGCGGTACCGGTTCGCGCGGTAGGTTTTCAACCACAGAGGCACAGAGTAGGGGCGATTCACGAACAGTTGTACCAACTGATGCATCGGTTAAGCGTCAAAGTCCGTCATTCTGCCCATACGGGTCCGTAGGGAAGCGTCAGCGCCCATGCGGGCGTCCGACCATACGGTCGTCCGTATGGACGTATGGACGTAGAATCTCCGGATTGTGAGAAAAAAGCCTAGGCATCCTGAGCGGAGCGAGGAACGAGCGTAGTCGCCCATACGGGCCCGTACGGGAAGGACCCCGGCGCACTTCGACTGCCCCTACGGGTCCGTATGGACGCTTCGGTCGCAAGCTCCCTACGCTCCGCTCAGCGTGCCTCACGCTCAGTTAGTCGATTTAGTTGGTACTGATGTTCACGAATCACCCCTGATTCTTCCGGGCAGAAACAAAAAAAGCCCCTCCCGGAATGCGGGAGGGGCGCGTTCAAACTAACAATCTCAGTTGTGGGCGACCTGCAGGTCGTCCGCCTCAAAATGCGATAACAGGCGCTCCAGGTTGCCTCGGTAAATCAAACCGCACACAGGGCAACGAAGCAGAACGTTGCTTCCGTCCAGGTTCGTCTTGACGTGTTCCGTGCAGGTGTCGCGCGGGCACTCGACGTCGGCTTCGCCTTCCAGGCAAGCGTGGATGGCATTGCGAACCTTCGCAAAATAGGCTTCCTGACTGCGGGCGCAGTCCACATTCAAATATCTGCTACGGCCCATAACCTGCTCGCTTCCCCGTGAGTGATTGGACCCGACGGGGCTTCTGCATACTGCCCGCGCCCGGGCAGTTCACAACGGACCGCCCCGACCAATCCCTACACTATCAGGATAGACGCCGCCGCAAAGTGAGCCTCCGTTCGCCTGTCTGAGAGCCGTCAATCCATAATGTCATGTGAACCACGCTTCCCGTCGGAAGCCGATTCCTGAAAGTGATTGCTCAGATGCTGAAATATTCGGTGATGTGGACCCTGTGCGCGGCAGTAACCGCGACACCCTCCGCGGCGGCCAAACCGGCCCCCCTTCCGCCGGTGAAAACAAGCGACAACGTGGCGGCCGTCAACGGTGTTACCATAGCCCGGAAGGCTATTATAGACCGGCTTTGGCGCGAGTCCGGGCCTGTGATGACCGAGCGGTACGCCAACCAGGTCATCGTGCGCGCCGAAGCCCGCAAGCGCGGAATCGCCGTCACTCCGCAAGAGGTTCAGGAGCGCATCACCGAATTCCGCACGGCCTTCATGTCTTTTCCGGGACGCCAGCCGAACGACTGGACCGACTTCCTTCAGCGCGTCGGGCAGAAGAACCTGGAGGACGATGTCGCGATCCAGATCCTCACCGCCAAGATCGGCGAATATGAGGCCGCCCGCACCGAACTGACCGACGCCGAGAAGGCCCACGTGATGGATGACCTGGAACGCGCCTCGCACACCGTGAAGGCCCGGCAGATTCTGATCGGCGTCGGACCCCAGTTCGCCAACCGAACCGACGGGCAGGCTCTGGCGCGCGCCAATGAAGCCCTGTCAAAACTGAACGCCGGGGCAAAGTGGGACGACCTTGTGCAGGAGTATTCCGATGACGTCAGCACCCGCGATAAGAGCGGCGCGCTGGATACCGTGACCCGCGACCAACTGAACCGCGAGTTCGAAGAAGCCGCATTCGCGATGAAGTCCGGCGATATCAGCAAGACGCCGGTGAAGACCCCTGTCGGGTACGTGATCATTGCCGTGGATGAGCGCACAGACACACCCGTCACCGAGGAAAAGAAAACCTCGGCGCTGGCCGAGGTGCTGAAACGGAAGAGGGATCGCATTGCCAACCCGGACGGCTCCGGCTGGTTCACGGTTGCGAAATCGCACTACAAAATCATCACCGAAATGCCCTGGGAACGGCGTTAGGTACCAATCCGACGGCCGGTCATCAGGCAGGCTTCTCTTCCGCCTCCATCTTCAGCGACACCACCGTCGACACGCCCGGCTCCTGCATGGAGATGCCGTAAAGGGCGTCGGCCACCTCCATCGTGCCGCGGTTGTGGGTGATGACCACGAAACTGCTGTGGTCCGTGAAGTCCCGCAGAATGTCCGCGAAACGGCCTACGTTGGCTTCATCCAGCGGCGCGTCCAGTTCGTCCAGCACGCAGAACGGGCTGGGCCGCACCCGGAGGAAGGCGAACATCAGCGCCGCCGCCGTGAGGGCCCTTTCACCACCGGAGAGAAGAGCCAGGTTCTGCAGTTTCTTGCCAGGAGGCTGGGCGATGATGTCGATGCCGCTGTCCAGCACATTGTCCGGATCCGTCAGGACCAGCCGTGTCATGCCGCCGCCGAACAACCGCTCGAACATGATCTTGAACTGCTCTTCCACTTGCTGAAACGTTTCGACGAACGTCTGCCGTGTACTTCGGTCGATATCCTGGATCACACTGCGCAGTTTGGCGTCGGCGGCGAAGAGGTCCTCCCGCTGGCCGGTCAGGAATTTCCGGCGTTCGCTGAGTTCCTGAAACTCGGTGTCTGCGTTGGGATTCACCACGCCCAGTGCCGCGATCTCGCGCTTCAGCCGGTTCCATTCGATCACGGCGCCGTGTCGGGCGAAACCGTCGGGAATCGGCGCCTCGGCGAGCAGTGAGTCCACCGAGTCGGCGTCCCAGGCGACCTGCGCTTCCTCTTCCTCCTCGCCGATCATTTCCGCCTCGCCGTGAACAATAACGTCGAGCCGTTGGATCAGCATCGTCCGTTCGGTTTCCAGTTGCGCCGCGCGGAGTTCCGCCTTGCGAAGCGTGTCCTGCAGGCCGGAAGACTTCTGCTCGGCCTCCTGTGCCGACGCGCGTTCACCGGACGTTTCCGTCAACAGCGTATCACGATCCTGCCGGAAGCGCGCTGATTCGGCTTCGGCCGCTTCCAACGCGGCGGTCAGTTCGGCGATTCTCTTTTCCACCTCGCCGGACCGTGTCTCGTACCCGTTCCGTTCCTGTTCGCAGGTCCCGATGGCCGTCTTGCGGCGCGCGGCTTCCTCGTCAGCCTGCCGTGCGGAGGACAGGGCGCGCTCCACATCCGAACGAGCGGCTTTCAGGCGCTCGCGGGTGGCGGCCGTTTCCACTTCCAGAGCGGTGCGTTCCGCCTCAACATGTTCATCACGTTCGCCCAGTGCTGTCCGGAGTTCCGCAATCTCCGCCGCGATTGTTTCGGCGCGCGCGATGGCATCGCCGGCGTCGGCAGACAGCGTATTCGCCTGCTCCAGCAGACGCGTCTGCCTGTCCTGTAGAACCGAAACTTCCCGTTCCGCGCCGGCGATTTCCGAATCGATCTGCTTGCGCGTCTGTTCGGCGAGGCGTTTTCGGCGCTCCAGGTCCGCCAGGGCGAGACGCGCCTCATCGGCGGCGGTCTGGGCCAGTTTCACGTCTTCGTCCAGCGTGGTTCGCTCGGTGCGCAGATCGGATATGCGTTGCGCCAGGACCTCGGACTTGGCTTCAAGCTCCGCAAGAGACGCGCCGATTTCCTCAATCTCGCGGCGGCGGGCCAGCAGACGGCTGTCACTGCCCCGTCCCCGGCCTCCGCTGATCGTTCCCGAAGCGGTAACCAGTTCGCCCTCGATAGTCACAATGCGTATCGGCAGGCGGTGGCGGCGCACGATGTCGACCGCCGTCTCCATGTCCTCCACCACAAGCGCCCGGCCCAGCAGATTCTCAACCGCCGGACGGAATGCGTCATCAATGGTCACGAGGTCTGCCGCCCAACCAAGCACGCCGGCACGATTCCGGACTTCCGGGGTCAGCGGCACGCGTGACGGCGGCTCCAGGAGATCCAGCGGCAGGAAAGTGGCCCGCCCTTCGCGGTCCTGTTTCAGCAGGGAGATCGCTTCGCGGGCTTCCCGGTCGGTGTCGCAGATGATGTCCTGAAGATGCCCACCGAGCGCCGTTTCCACGGCGATTTCCAGCTCGGCGGGAACCTTCAGCACATCAGCCACAACGTGGTAGGAGCCCGACAGACGCCCGGCGCGCGCGGCTTCCAGCGTGGACCGCACACCGGCGTGAAAGCCCTCGTGGCTCTCCACCGTCTCAACCAGTGCTCGCCGCCGTTCAGCCAGCGACGTTGCCCGGCGACCCGTTTCGGACAGGGCCTCCTCCAGACCGCTGATATCCGTGTCCAGTGCACCCCGGCGCGTGGATGATTCCGCCGCCTCGTCGGTCAAGCGCTCCAGGTCGGTTTCCAGCGACACCCGTTGTTCATCGGCCGCCGACATTTCCGCATCCAGGGCAGACCGGCGCGCCTCCGCCTCACGACGGCGCTCCAGGGCACGCTCGATTGCCGGACCTATCCGCTCCAACTCGGCTCGCAAGGCCCGCTCCTCGCCGACGCGCGCGGCGGCAAGCGTCTGCAAGCGGGAATGCTCGGATTGAAGGCCCTGCAACTTGCTCGACAGTTCCCGCGCGGCGGCGCGTTCGATGCCGGCGGCCGTTCGCGCAGATTCCAGTCGACTTTCGAGCGAAGCCATCGCGGCTTCCAATTCAGCCACCTGGTTCCGTGCCGTCTTCTCCCGGATTCCGGCATCCTCAAGCCGCTGATTCAACGCCGTCAACTGGTCTTGGTGCTCCTCCAACTGACGCCGGTTGTCCTGCGCGCGTTGAATCAAAAGGTCGCGTTCGGCTTGCGCCCGAGCGCGCTGACCCGCCAGTTCGTCCACCTTCTGGCGTGCCGAATCCCAGGCGCGTTCGATTTCGGTGATGCGCAGTCTGGCCGCCGATTCGCGCGCTTCGGCCGCCGACCGGTTCGCCTGCGCCGCGGCAAGTTCGTCGCGCGTCACCGACATTCGGTTCGTCAGTTCCAGCAGTTCGCCTTCCAGACGGCGCACGTCGAACGCCAAGACAAGACGCTCCAACTCCGCCCGGCGTTTGTCCATCTCCCGGAAAGCGATCGCGCTTTTCGCAGACCGCTCCAGTGGACCGATCCGTTCTTCTATATCCGACAGGATGTCGTTCACCCTATCGAGGTTCGCTCGCGTGCTCTCCAGGCGGCGTTCCGCCTCGTTCTTGCGAACGCGGTACTTCTTAATCCCCGCCGCTTCCTCAAACAACAGGCGCCGGTCTTCTGAGCGCGCGGACAACACGGCGTCGATGTCCGACTGGCTGAGCATGTTATACGCATCGCGGCCGATACCCGTATCCAGGAATAGCGTGTAAATATCTTTCAGACGGCAGGGCGTGCGGTTGATGAAGCACTCCATGTCGCCGGACCGGTAAAGGCGCCGTGTAACCGTTACTTCCGGTTCATCAATCGGCAGGCGGCCCGAGGAGTTGTCGAAGGTGAGGGAAACTTCGGCCATGCCCAGCGAACGGCGGTTGCCTGCGCCGGCGAAAATGACGTCCTGAACACGTTCGCCGCGCAGGTGGCGGACGTTGGATTCGCCCAGCGCCCAGAGGATGGCGTCGGCGACGTTGCTCTTGCCGCTACCGTTGGGACCCACCACGGCGGAGATGCCGCCGGGAAAGTCCAGCACGGTGCGGTCGGCGAAGGTCTTGAATCCGAAAAGTTCGAGGCGTTTGAGCATGGGTAAGCGTCACCGGTTGCGGTGTCTTCATTCAGTATTGCACACCGAACCACCCAACTCAGGTTGAATCACGTGATGCTACCATGCATAACGCGGGTTCATGGAGACGCCACCCGCTGGAAATACCACCTATGCCATCTGAAAAACGCGATATGTTCCTGTGCATGGGCTCCGCCTGCCATCAGGCCGGAGTCTACGACGTCCTTCCGAAACTGCAGAAACTCCTCGCCGAAAACGGCCTGGACGACACGATCGAACTGAAAGGCGCCTTCTGCCTTGGTCCGTGCACCAAAGGCATCGTGCTGACGTTCGAGGACCACGTGTTCACCCGACTGAGCCCGGCTAACGTGGAACACCAGTTCCGCACCAAAATACTGCCCGTGCTGAAGTAGAGGCCCTCGCCAACCGCCATGAACAAAACCCTCTGGGAACTGCTTTGGGATTACGACCCCAACGGCCTGCTGGTCGTGGACGCCGGCATGGTGATCCGCACCGTCAACCCGGCTCTATGCGCCATGCTGAAAACTGACTCCAGCGACCTCATAGGGCGCCACGCCGGCGACTACATCGAAGACCTGTCGGATTTCCAGCGTGTCTGGCGAAAAAAGAGACCGATGGCCGCCACCGAGAGGGAATACCCGAAGTTCGGTCTGTTCGTCCGGCAGGTGATGTTCCCCATCGAGGATGAAGGAATCGTTGCATGCATTATGGTTGATCTGACGCACGAGCGCCAGGAACGCAATGAGTTGCAGGCCATGAAACTGCAGATGCTTGAGAACGTGACCCGGGTGGTGGACAAACAAATGAGCGTGGCTCAGGAAATCGCCGGTCTTCTGGGCGAAACCACCGCCGAAACCTCCGCCAGTCTGCGAAAGGTCATTGATCTGCTGAACGAAGAGACCGTTTAGCATGGAACACTTCCTCGACATCTTTGAGGCGGGATTGAACAAGCACGATGAAACGCTGTGCGGAGACAAGGTCAAGGTTCACCGCGGCGAAGACCGGACGATTATTGTGCTGTCCGACGGCCTGGGCAGTGGCGTCAAGGCAAACATCCTCGCCACTCTGACCTCCGAAATCATCATGACGATGCTGGCGGCCGACGTCGGCATTGAAGACGTCATCAGCACCGTCATCGGAACGCTTCCCACCTGCAAAATCCGCAACATCGCCTACGCCACGTTCACAGTGATTCAGATAAGCCATTCAGACCACTCCTTCAAGGTCATCAACTTCGACAATCCGCCGACGATGCACTTCCGGCGCGGAAAGATACTGCCCACGGAACGCAAGGAGTATGAAATCCTCGGCAAGAAGATCCGTATGTTCGAAGGTCAGTTGAAGCTCGGCGACTTCCTGGGTGCGATGTCCGACGGCGTCACCTACGCGGGTATGGGCGTCACGATGAATTACGGCTGGGGTTGGAACAACATCGCCGGGTACATCGAGGAACGCTGGCGTACCCACTACTGGTGCGCCCGCAACGTGGTACAGGACGTCATCGGGAAAACCCGGTCTCTTTACGGCGACTCCGCTGGAGACGATGCGACGTTCGTCGGTGTGTTCGTCCGACCGGTGAAGTATCTCACCATCTTCACCGGCCCGCCGCTCGACAAGGCGGACGACGCCCGTATCACCGAACGCTTGCTGGCGGCACCCGGCGTCAAGATCGTATGCGGGGGAACGACCGCCAATATCGTCGCGGAGCAATTGGGACAGGTGCTGAAGGCCGATTTGGAATCCTTGAGAAGCGACGTACCGCCCTTCGGCTCACTTCCCGGCGTGGACCTTGTCACCGAAGGCATCCTGACGATGACCAAGGCTCTGGAGTACATGCGCGAGGCCGACGGAAGGCCGGACCGCCTGCCCTCCGACCGCAACGCGGCCACCCTCCTGGCTACCCAATTGCTGATGGCGGACCATATCGACTTCCTCGTGGGTCAGACCGTCAACGAGTACTACCAGAATCCTCTCCTGCCCAAATCCATCAGCATCCGCAAGCACCTCATCAGCGAACTGAAGGAGTTCCTGACCGAGCACCGGAAGGAAGTCCACACCGAATTCTTCTGATCCTTTCGGTAACGCCGTGGTCCGCCGGTTTCGGAAATCCACTCCTGTTAAAAAGTGATGACAAATCCCGCGCGCGAACGTTAACCTGAATACCGGCGGTGCTCTACTGCCGGATTTTACTTGTGCGGGGGAAACAGAAGGGAATGAAGCTCAAGGAACTGATGAAGTCGGCTACTGACGCCGTATGGACTCGCCTGGACAGTGACAAGGAAATACCCGATGTCGAGATAACAGGCATCGCCATGGATTCAAGAAAGGTGGTTCCCGGCGCTTTCTTCGTGGCAACCCGGGGCGAATTCGCCAACGGGCATCACTTTCTGCGGCAGGTTGTGGCCGCCGGAGCCGCCGCCGTCGCTGGCACGGACATCAATTCCCTCGCCGCCTGCAACGCGCCCATCGCCTTTCTGGTCGAAAATGAACGTCGCGCCCTGGCTCACATGAGCAACGCCTTTTACGGTTTCCCCTCGAAGAACCTGAACATCGTCGGCATCACCGGCACCAACGGCAAAACAACAATCGCCCACCTGGTGGAACGCCTGCACGCCGGATTGGGGGAGCCGACGGCACGCATCGGAACGCTCGGCGTCAAGATCGGCGATGAACTGATCTCCATGCCGTACACCACGCCGGAAGCCCCCGAACTGCAGGAGTATCTGCGCCGTATCGCCGACAGCGGCATCAAGTCCGTCGCCATGGAGATATCCTCGCACGGTCTGGCACAGGACCGAAGTCTCGGCGTTCGTTGCCCCGTGGCCGTCTTCACAAACCTGACACAGGACCACCTGGACTTTCACCGCTCGATGGACGACTACTTCGCCGCCAAAATCAAACTTTTCACCGAGTACGAGCCGAGGGACGGGTGGGCGGTGATCAACAACGACGATCCGAAGGGCCGTTACCTCATCGACGTCACCAAAAGGCGTGTGATCACATACGGCCTTAAGGAAGCCGATCTTCGGGCAACGGATATCGTCGGAACACCGTCGGGGCTCTCCTTCCGCCTTATTCACAATGGCGAATCCCGCGAGGTCCGCGCAAAACTGGCCGGAATATTCAACGTTTACAACTCGCTCGCCGCTCTCGGCGCCCTTTTGGCCGAAGGAGTGCCGCTTTCCGACACCATCCCCATTCTGGAAGCGTTGACAGGCGCTCCGGGACGGTTTGAACCGGTGGACGAGGGGCAGGATTTTCGCGTGGTGGTGGATTACGCGCACACACCCGACGCGTTGACCAATGTTCTGCGCGCGGCGCGCAGTGTCACGCCCAACGGCCGGGTGCTGTGCGTTTTCGGATGCGGAGGAGACCGCGACGCGGGCAAGCGCCCGCTGATGGGCTCGGCGGCCGTGAACGGCGCGGATCTGGCATTCGTGACTTCCGACAATCCCCGTTCCGAGGATCCGGACGCCATCATCGCCCAGATTCTGACAGGCATGAACGGCGCGTCCAATTACACCTGCATTCCCAATCGCCAAAGCGCAATCATCGAAGCCGTGAACGCCGCCCGGCCCGGCGACACCCTGGTGCTGGCCGGCAAGGGGCACGAAGATTACCAGATACTGGCAACGGGAAAGATCCATTTCGACGACCGGGAAGTCGCCCGGCAGGCTTTGAAAGACCGTGGGTACACTCGATGAAACCGATTCCCGCCATGCGCATCGTCACCGCCGTCAACGCCCGCGTGCAAGGGCAGACGCCGTTCGGTTCCTTTACCAGTGTGTGCACGGATACGCGAAAACTCGAGCCCGGCGCTTTGTACATCGCCCTGCGCGGCGAGCGGTTCGACGGCCACACATTCCTGCCACAGGCTCTCGAACGGGGAGCCATGGCGGCCGTCGTGGACGAGGAAGGCGTCATCTGCGCGCCGCCTTCTCTGCCCTGTTATGTCGTCAAGGACACACTTTCCGCTTACGGCGACCTGGCGCTGGCCTACCGCCGCCAGTTCGATATCCCCGTTGTTGGTATCACCGGCACCGTCGGCAAAACGACCACCAAGGACATGCTGGGCACGGTGATGGCCGAACTCGGCCCGGTGGTCGCCACCGAAGCGAACTACAACAACGATGTCGGCGTGCCTCAAACCCTGTTTCGCATCGACGAATCTACCCGGTGCGCCGTTGTAGAGATGGGCATGCGCGGTCCCGGACAGATCGAAGTCCTGGCCCGCGCCGCCCAACCGACGGTCGCCGTCATCACCGGCATCGGACGCACCCACGCAGAATTCTTCCCGAACGGTGAGGAAGGCATTGCCGACGCGAAGGCCGAACTGCTGGACCACACCGTTCCGGGCGGAACCGCGGTTCTTCCGGGCGATTCGCCTTGGCTGGACCGCTTGAGGGCCCGCGCGCGCGGACCTGTGATGACCTTTGGCTGGACCGAAAATGCCGATGTTCGTCCTGAAAACTACACGCTTGTCGACGGGTGCGCCCGCTTTGCGCTGAACAACCCGGGCGGGCTCGTCGAGGTTCATTTGAACGCCCCCGGACGGCATCTGGCAACCAACGCCGCCGCCGTCTTGTGCGTCGCCTTGTCGCTGGGCATCGCTCCGGAGTCAGCCGCTTCAAGGCTGGCCGATGTTTCGCTTGGCGAGCACCGCCTGCGCACACTGAAAGCGCCAGGCGGCTGGACGGTGATTGACGACACATACAACGCCGGACCCGATTCGATGCGGGCGGCGCTGGACATCCTGGCGGACTGGCCCGCTGTCCACCGCTACGCCGTACTCGGCGATATGCGCGAACTGGGCGCCTACACGGAGGAGGAACACCGGGCTGTGGGTGAGTATGCCGCCGGGAAGGTCGACGCCCTGGTCACAGTCGGCGATTCCAGCCGTTCCATCAGTGACTCCGCTTCGTCGGGAACGCCTTCCGCGCACTTCGATTCAACCGAAGAAGCGGTGGACGCGTTGCTTCCGCGTTTGAGCGAAGGCGATGTCGTACTTGTCAAAGGTTCGCGCGCCCTTTACCTGGAACGCGTGGTGGAAGGACTTTCCGTATAATGCTGTCGCGCGAGGAATTGTTTGGGGGCAAGCGGGTCGCGGTCATCGGCGCGGCGCGGACGGGCACAGCCGTCGCACGGGCCCTCGTACCGCTGGGGGCGAAGGTTGTTGTGTACGACGGCAAGCCGATCTCCGAGTCGATAGAGGCGAAGATCACCGGCGCCGGAGCCAGGGTCGTTTCCGGCAATGACACGCACCCCGATATTGGAAAGGCCGACATCCTGATTCCGAGTCCCGGAGTCTGGAAGACACACCCCGCACTGATCGCCGCTTCCGATGCCGGCGTCCCCGTGTGGAGTGAAATCGAGGTTGCGTTCAGGTTGTCGCGCGCGCCAATCATCGCCGTCACCGGAACAAACGGCAAAACGACCACAACGGCACTGATCGGAGCCTTGCTGGAGGACAGCGGCATCGACGCGCGCGTCGGAGGAAACATCGCGCCGGGCCGCCCCCTGATCGACATCGCTGTCGAAGCCCCGGAAAACGCGGTCCTCGTTGCCGAGGTATCCTCGTTTCAATTGGAATGGATCGACACTTTTTGCCCGAAGGTGGGCGTCCTGACCAACATCTCGCCGGATCATCTGGACCGCCACGGCACCCTCGCCGAGTACGCCTTTGCCAAGACCGCGATGTTCCGCAATCAGACTGTCACCGACCACGCCGTGGTGAACGCGGACAACGATCTCTCCTTGAAAGCAGGACAGACAAGCCGGGGGACACTGTGGCGTTTCTCCACCCGCCGTAGCGTACCTCTTGGCGCTTTCCTTCGAAGCGACGACCTCGTCCTGCGCGACCGAAACGGCGACCACGCAGTCATCGACGCGCGGAAAATCCGCATGGTCGGAAGCCATAACCGCGAAAATGCGATGGCGGCCGTTGTGGCCGCAAAAATCATGGGAGGAAATCCCGATAATTTTGTTCACACATTAACACGGTTCCCCGGAGTTCCGCATAGAATGGAATGGGTGGCGTCCGCGAATGGAGTGGACTTCATCAACAACTCCATGTGCACCAATCCGGAGGCCTTTGCGCGGTCCATCGAGGCGTGCGGGCGTCCGGTTGTACTTATTGCCGGAGGGCGAAACAAGGGACTGTCCTTTGATGGCTCCAGGGACGTGATAGCGCGGTGGTGCCGCGCTGTTGTGACCATAGGCGAACATGGGCCCGTCCTGGCGCAACTCGCGCGGCAGGCTGATGTGCCGACAGTGGTCGAGGCGGGGGAACTGGAACCGGCCGTGGCGGTCGCGGTGGATGCGGCGAAGCCAGGTGATGTTGTTCTTCTCGCTCCGGGTTGCGCGAGCATGGACCAGTTCAAGGACTTTATGGAACGCGGCGAGCGGTTCAAGGACGCCGTGCGGAATTTGGCGGAAGGCGCCGGAAAATGACGATCCGGCGGATAACGGCGGAAAACACCAGTGGATGCTTCGAGGAATCGGGATCGCTTTACCACCGTGGGCGGAACACGGCGGCGTTCCGGCAGTGCCCTGTCCGGCGACCAGAAGAAGAAAGCCTGGTATCCGGACACCATACTGGTGGTTGTCACGCTGTTTCTTGTATTGGCCGGTGTCCTTGCCGTCTTTGACGCAAGTTACGTTTATGCCACGCAGAGCGACTCCACCGGCGGCGACAGTCTCTATTTCCTGAAACGTCAGGCGGTTTTCGCCGTTATTGGCCTGATTCTGTATTACGTCGGCTACCGGATCGACTACCGCGCTTATCGTCCTCACGCGCAGAACGCTTACAGGCTTGCGCTTGCTCTGCTTGTCCTGGTACTGATTGTCGGCTCGGAACACGGCGGCTCCAGGAGCTGGATTGAGATAGGCCTGTTTCGGTTTCAGCCGTCGGAGTTCGCCAAACTCCTGATGATCCTGTTCCTGGCGGATGTTCTGGCAAAACCAATGTCCAGGATCAGGAACTTCGACAAGGGGTTCCGGCCGGTGGTGATTCCGGTGGCCATTGTCTGCCTGCTGGTTGTGGCGGAAAAGGACATCGGAGTCGCGTTCATCCTGGGTACCATATGCCTGGCGATGATTATCGCGGGAGGAGCCCGTCTGCGGCATATCGCGGTTGTTGTTGCGCTGGGCCTGGCCGTTCTCGTCGTGCTCCTCATGATCTGGCCGGAAGCAAGGTCGCGGGTGATGTCGCACTTCACGGCCGGAGGTCCCGGATCGGGAGACAACTACCAGATCACACAGTCTCTGGTTGCCCTGGGATCCGGCGGACCGCTTGGCAAGGGACTGGGAATGAGCCGTGCCAAGTGGCTGTACCTGCCGGCCCAGCGAACGGACTTTATCATGGCGGTTATTGGCGAGGAACTTGGGCTGGTTGGCTCACTCAGCCTGGTGGCGCTTTTTGGAATCCTGACGTGGCGGGGCATTGTGATTGCCCAGAGGAGCCGGGACGCATTCGGTTCGTTGATGGCGATTGGTATTCTGCTTGTGATCAGCGGACAGGCGTTTATCAATATGGCCGTGGTGACGGCACTGGCGCCAACCACGGGCATCACGCTTCCGCTGATATCGTATGGCGGTTCCTCACTTGTGATGAGCCTGTTCGCCCTGGGAGTGCTGGCGAACATTTCACGCCGGGCTCCATGCCCGCCGGAATATTTGCTTACCGATGAAACCAACAGTGGTCCTGACAGGCGGCGGAACGGGCGGTCACATCTATCCGGCTCTAAGCGTCGGTGATGCGCTGACGGCGCACGGAGCCTGCCTGCTTTATATCGGTAACCAGAACAGCCTGGAATCGCGCATTGTTCCTCAACACGGAATACGGTTCCAAGGCATCCAAACCGGCAGGCTGGACCGCCGAGGGCCGATCGCCGGTTTGATCGGTGTAACGCGCGGAACCATCTCGGCGATGCGCCTTCTCAGACGTTCCGAAGCGAAGGTGATTGTCGGAACGGGCGGCTATGCTTGCGTTCCCGTAGCGCTCGCGGGATTCCTGCGGCGCGTGCCGGTGATTCTGCACGAACCAAACGCGGTTGCCGGACGGGCCAACCGCCTGCTGGGACGGCTTGCCACACGTGTTACCCTGGGATTTCCGGAAAGCGGGCGCGGCCTGCCTTCATCCCGTTGCGTGGTTACCGGCGTGGCCGTCCGCATACCGAAGGCTGTTCCATCGCCGGAAAAGGCGCGGCGGGCGTTTGGGCTGGATCCGGACAGATTAACACTGCTTGTGGCCGGAGGCAGTCAGGGCGCCGCGGCTGTGAACAGCGTGGTGTTCGGCGCTTTGGACCGTATCGGGGTATTGGGCTGGCAGATTCTGCACCAGACAGGCCCGAAACACTTCAACGATAGCGTGAAAAGTCTGATGGCGGACCGTCCGTATTACCGGGCTCTGCCGTTTATCGAGGATATGACGGCCGCCTATACCGCCACTGACGTTGCCGTGGCGAGAACAGGCGCTTCGTCCATCGCGGAGTTGGCACTGCACGCTCTGCCGGCGATTCTGGTTCCCTACCCGTACGCGGCTGACGACCATCAACGCGCCAACGCGGAAATTCCGCGCAAAGCCGGCGCCGCCAGGGTCATTGACCAGAGCGGTTTCAACCCGGCAACCTTGTGCGAGGCCTTGCAGGAATTGGCGGGAGCCGAAGTTCGCGATGCGATGAAGAACTCGGCACGGCAACTGGCCAGGCCGAACGCCGCGAAGGATATCGCCGAAGTGGCCCTGTCTTTGGCAAGGCCGTAGTCACTTTTTATGAATACAAGCAACAACATCCATTTCATAGGGATCGGCGGGATCGGGATGAGCGCACTCGCGCGACTCGCCCGGGCCGAGGGTCGGCAGGTCAGCGGGTCGGACCGTCTGGATTCCGCCATGCTGGAGGAACTGCGGCGCCTGGGCATCTCCGCTTTCGCCGGGCACCGCGCCGAAAACGTGCCGGCAGACGCACTGGTCGTTTACTCCGATGCGGTGAGACCCGACAATCCGGAATACGCCGTCGCCCTGAGCAGAAAACAAACCTTGCTCCGCCGGTCGCAGTACCTGGGCGAGTTGATGAAAGGCTACACCGGAATCGCCATCGCGGGGACGCACGGGAAGACAACCACAACCGCCATGACGGCGCGGATATTTCTTCACGCGGGACTCGATCCGTGCGTCGTCGTCGGGGGGGAAGCCCTCGGTCCGGACCGCAATGCCCGGCACGGATCGGGCAGGCACTTCATCGCGGAAGCCTGCGAGGCTTACGAGTCGTTCATGGATCTGCATTATTCGGTTGCTGTTGTCAACAACATCGAGGCGGACCACCTCGACCACCACGGCACGATCGACCACCTGCTGGGCGCGTTCGAACGGTTTATTGACGGCATTGAGGATGAAGGTTGCCTGGTCTATGGCGCCGACTGTCCGTTGACCGCCCGCATTGCCGGGCGGTTCGCCGGAAAACGTATATCCTTCGGCCTGCGCGATGGCGATTACCGCGCCGGAAACGTGACGCCTGATGGGTCCTCCACCCGGTTTACAGTGCGCCTGCGGGACCAGGACTGGGGTGAGGTCGTTCTTCGCGCGCCGGGGCTTCACAACGTTTACAACGCACTGGCGGCCATCGCCATTGCCGAGACAGCCTGTATCGAACCGGCGGACATCATTGCCGGCCTTGCCCTTTACGACGGCGTCGGCAGGCGCTTCGAACGCATCGGCGAACGGAACGGCGTGCTGGTTTACGACGATTACGCGCACCACCCCACCGAAGTCCGCGCCGCTTTGCAGGGAGCCCGCCAGGCATTCCCCAACCGCCGCATCGTCGCCCAGTTTCAGCCGCATCTTTACTCGCGCACACGGGACTTCCTCGACGAATTCGCCGCTTCGTTCGACGAAGCCGACGTTGTGCTGATTACGGATATCTTCGGCTCGAGAGAGGATCCCATCCCGGGAGTGCACGCCCTGAATCTGGTCGATACCATGCGAAAACGGAACCCGAACTTAAATGTCAGTTATGCTCCGCGAGAGGAACTTCCCTGCATCCTCGAGGAAACGCTTAAGCCCGGCGATCTGTTCCTGACCATCGGTGCGGGCGACGGGCGCCAGTTCGGTGAAGGTTACGTGAAGGAACCGCAACGTTGACGCAGGCTGGAACCATACCTGGTTTCTCCGGGACCGTTTTGGCGAACGAACCGATGGCCCGCCACACTTCGTTCCGCATCGGGGGGCCGGCAGACCTGCTCGCTGTCCCGCGTTCGGAAAGTGACGTTGTGTCCGCCGTCCGCTGGGCAATTGAGAAAAGCCTGCCGCTGACGGTGCTGGGCAACGGGACCAACGTGCTGGTCGCGGACCGGGGCATACGCGGACTTGTTCTCCTGATGGACCGTAACCTGGCGGAAATCCGTATCGAGGGTCACGTCGTGTATGCGGAAGCGGGGGCGCCTCTGCTCAAAGTCGCGATGCAATCGGCGCGTGCGGGACTCAGCGGACTGGAGTTCGCCGAAGGCATTCCAGGGTCGCTGGGCGGCGGAATCTTCATGAATGCAGGAACATCGCTGGGAGAGGTAAAGGACAGCCTGATCGACGTTCGTGCGGTCACTTGGTCGGGTGATGCGGCGACAGTGCCCGTTGATGACCTTGGTCTCGCGTACCGCTCATCAAGGATAGCCGAACTCGGCCTGATTGTCGTGTCGGCGCGCTTCGGCTTGCGTCCCTCATCGAAAGAGGAAATCAACGCGGCGATGGAACGTTTGCGTTCCCATCGGGTGTCAAATCAACCGCATTGGGCGCGTTCGGCGGGTTGTGTCTTCAAGAACACGGAGCGCGGTTCCACCGGTCGTCTGCTGGACGAAAGCGGCGCGAAGGGAATGCGTCGAGGCGGCGCGGTTGTTTCCGTTTTGCACGCCAACTTCATCGTCAACGAAGGCGGCGCAACCGCGGAAGACGTGGCCGGCCTGATGCGCGAGATGGCGGAACTGGTACTTCGGAAAACAGGTGTTGCGCTGACTCCGGAAGTGCGGTTCATCGGGGACTGGGATGCTCCGGTTTGGGACAACAGGTGAAAGCGAAACACGCGATGATACCAAAAGAAAAACTGAAGGTGGCGGTTCTGATGGGCGGGGACTCCGCAGAGCGCGAAATATCGCTGTCCACCGGACGACAGGTCCTGGATGCCCTCAATCCGGAAAAGTACGACGCCCGTCCCGTGGACGCGCGCGGTTTGGGGCAGAACCTTACCGCATTGCTGGAACCCAGGCCGGATGTGGTTTTCATCGCTTTGCACGGGCCGCACGGCGAGGACGGCGCGGTTCAGGGACTGCTCGACTGGCTCGGACTGCCGTACACCGGTTCCGGCGTGCTCGCCTCGGCTCTGGCCATGGACAAGGCGCTGAGCAAGAAATTGTTCCGCGCGGAGGGCATCCCGGCGCCCTGGTCGGTGGTTGTCACTTCGGACGAACCGGAGAATACGAACCTGGCTTCTCTGGCGCCGCCTCTGGTTGTCAAGCCGAACCGGCAGGGCTCATCCCTGGGCATGACGATTGTCCACGAGACAAGGCATATCCGCGAGGCGATCCGCCTGGCGCTGGAATACGACAATCAGGTCCTGGTGGAGGAATTCATCGAGGGAACAGAGATCACGGTGTCGGTGCTGGGCAATTCGCACCCGTTCGCGTTACCGGTATTAGAGATTATCCCGAAGGCGGAGTTCTACGATTACGCCAGTAAATACGAAGTCGGTGGAAGCCGACATATCATCCCGGCGCGGATCAGCCAGTCGGCATCGCGAAAAGCGTTGGATTACGCCCGGCGCGCTCATGTGTTGCTTGGCTGTCGCGGCATGAGCCGAACGGATTTCATCGTTCGCGGCGATGAACCGGTGGTGCTGGAGATTAACACTATCCCCGGCATGACGCCCACCAGTCTGTTGCCCGACGCGGCCCGCGCGGAAGGAATATCGTTCCCGGAACTTATCAGCAGGTTGATATCAAGTGCCCTCGAAGTATGAAAACTCGGAATGGTTCCGCCGGGGAGACCCCATCGGCGCCCGCAACGATGTGTTCGGCTACCAGCCACGGCAGGTTGATCCCGTGGACATAGCCGTACCGCGCCGCAGGGGAAACCGGCGCCGAATTCCTTTCGTCGTCAGGCTGAATGCCCGCATCCGGTCTCTCCGTAACATCGCGGTCGTCCTGCTGGCGCTCGAGCTGATCTGGCTCGCCAACACCACGGCCACTTTCCTGCTGAAAAACACGGACGTCACCGGCGCCACACTGAAAACACCAAAAGAGGTGGCGAAAGCCGCAAATCTGGATAAATCCATGCTCATCTGGCAAGTTCCAGTCAGGCAGGCCGAGGATACTATCCGGCGTTTTCCGGAAGTTGCTTTGGTGGACGTTTCGCGGCGGTGGCCGGCGACCGTTACCGTGAAGATTCGCGAACGCGTTCCCGCCGGGGCTGTGTTGAACGGCAACCGGTGCATCGTGATCGACAAGGACGGCGTTGCTTTCCGGAATCTCGCCTCTCCTCCGCCCGGCTTGAACATCGTTCGGCTGTCGGCCCCGGTGAAGGCGGAGTTGGGCAAGCCGTTACCCGCGCCGGCCATCGGTTCCATACTGAAATGCCTGAATCTGATACCGGAGTCCGGCCTGGGCGCGGGGACCAAACTGGTTCTGGATCAAAGAAAATGTCTCGTCGGCTATACTGCCGACGGGATGGTATTCCGACTTGGTCCCGTAGACGATGCGCCGGAACGCCTCGAGTTCCTCAAACGACTACTAAAAGGGAAACAGGGGCCGGGCCTTCGCGCGAAGGCGCGAGTGATCGACGTCAGCACGGCCGGCGGCGAGGTCTGGATTCCAAGATCCGAGTATGCCGCCACGCGACTGTAGTTCCGTCACGCTAGAGAGACACTAATGGACACTGAGAAGAACAATACAGCCCGCCGATACTGGCTTTGGCAGGTAACCGCTCTGGCTCTGTTCCTTGGTCTGTTGCTGGGAACGGTTCTTCGGGCGCAACAGAATTTCACCGCGCAGAACATCTATTCATCGCGCTACGGCGTGCCGCCCAGCGTGTATCGGGATCAAGGGAAACGCATCGAGGAACTGACCAAAGAGAACCAGCAACTGCAACAGGAAAAGACGAAGCTTGCCACTGCCCTGTCGGAGAGCGGCGCGGAAAAACTGCAGGCATTGAACCGTGAATTACAAGCGGCCAACACGTTCGCCGGTTTTACGCCTCTGCAGGGAAGCGGAGTCATCGTCACTTTGAACGACAGCCCGCTCAAGCCGAATCCGGCGTGGCCGTACGTGCAGGAAGACTATATCATCCACGACATGCACATCTTCGCAGTTGTGAATGAACTGAGGGTTGCCGGCGCCGAAGCGATTGCCATCAACGACCAGCGCTTGTCGGCGAGGTCTGCCATCCGGTGCGAGGGTCCGACGGTGCGTGTGAACTACACGCAAGTCGGCGTTCCCCTGGAGATACGGGCCATTGGCGACCCACAGGCGCTGGCAAGCGGCCTCGAGATGCTGGGCGGCCTGCTGGATCCCAAGTCGTCGCTGGTGTTCCTGAAGATGGCAAAGGTAACGAAATCGGACCAGGTTGTGGTGCCCGCTTATTCGGGCGGTTCCGATTTCAAGTACGCCAAACCGGTTCCTTGACAGGATTTCGTGCGGGGTCCATCATTTTGAACATGGAACCCGGGTCGCTTTCGCTCGTTTCGGCAACGCCGCCGCGAGCCATCTGTGTTCCATTCCGTCGAGTCGTGTGCCACCTATGAGTCGCTTAAATCGTCCCGTTCATGCCGCCACGCGAATATCAACGCTACTGTTGCCAGTCGTCGCCTTTTTTGTCGGCTTCGTGGTGATGTTTTCGCAGGCAACCATGCAGGTTCTCCCGCAGATAGCCTCCTATCTGTCCCTGGCGGTTCTGGCCGGCATCGATTCCGTGCTGGGCGGTGTGCGCGCCGGCATCGAAGGAAGATTTCAAAGCGACGTGTTCTTCTCGGGTTTCCTCGTCAACACCGTGATTGCCGTCGGCCTGGCCTATTTTGGCGATGTCATCGGCATTCAGGACGTATACCTGGCCGCCGTTGTCGTGCTCGGGAGCCGCATATTCCTTAACATCTCGCTGATCCGAAGATTCTTCATCGAAAAGGGGCGCGCCGTGCGGGCATCACTGCCTTCCACCTCCACGGACAAACCGGTGACCGAGGACTCCGGTGTCATCTAGCCGAACGCAAATCGTTGTTGGTCTGGACATCGGGGCGACCAAGATCTGCGCCATCACCGGTGAGGTCAGTGCCGACGGCATGTTGACAATCCTCGGCTCGGGCCTGGCTCCGTCCGCCGGTATACGCCGCGGCGTGGTGGCCGACATCGACGCCACCGCCGTTTCCATCCGCGAAGCCGTGCGCCAGGCCGAGGAAAACAGCGGCGTCGATATAGAATCCGTAACCGTGGGCGTCACCGGCGAGCACATCGCCAGCCTGAACTCTCACGGTGTTGTCAGCGTAAACCACCCGCATCTGGAAATCACCCAGGAAGCGGTGGACCGCGTGCTGGACAACGCGCGCATGATCGTCATACCGCCGGACCGCGAGATACTGCACACCATCCCGCGCTGGTTCATCGTGGACGGACTGGACGGAATCCAGCATCCCGAAGGCATGTCCGCCTCCCGCCTGGAAGTCGATGCACACATAGTCACAGGCACGCGCACGTATATCGACAACGTGCTGAAAAGCATTCACCGGGCCGGCCTGGGGATTGACGCCGGCGGCGTGGTTCTTCAACCGCTGGCAACCGCCGATGCCGTTCTTCTCCCGGCGGAGCGGGATCTCGGCTGTGTGCTGGTCGATATAGGCGGTAGCGCCACGGATGTGGCCGTCTTCACAAATGGGGCCATCTGCCACACGGGCGTGGTTCCCATTGCAGGGGAACACGTTACACGCGATATTGCGGTGGGCATACGCGTGGATATGGAAGAGGCGGAACGCCTGAAAACCGACTGGGGCACGGCGTTGACCGACCTGCTGGACCGCGACGAACTGATTGACGTCCAGTTGCTGGGCGAACATAATGCCACCCCTATTCCGCGCAGTATCCTGGCGGAGATCATCGAAGCCCGCATGATCGAGTTGTTTGAAAAAGTACGCGACCAGATGCGCCGCGCGGGCGTGGAAGATCACCTGTCGGCGGGAGTCGTCGTTACAGGGGGAGGCTCTCGACTGCACGGAACCGACCAGGTGGCGGCGGAAGTGCTGGACCTGACCGCCCGACTGGCTTCCCCCGTTCAGGAAACAGGCATGAGCGAGGCTCTGAATCATCCGAGGTACGCCACCGCCGTGGGACTTACACGGATTGCGGCCGCGAACCTGGATGTCTTCGACCTGTCGGGGTCGCCTTCGCAGGGCGGCGGACGAAAGAAGAACGGAATATTTCGCCGCATCAAGCGGGCTTTCGGGAAGCGGTAGTGACGCAAGCCGAAATCGGCGCCATCCTGTTTCGTGATACTCCATCTGCTACAATACAGTGAAAACACGGCTCGACCCGACCGATACCCGAAATGTTCGCCAATTGGCGTTCAACTTTGACAAAGAACGAGAAACACCCGTGGAGCCTTCGGCGCCGACGGGTACGAGGAGGACTTTTGTGAGCGATACCAATCCGATGGAACGACTGGCCACGATCAAGGTTGTGGGTGTTGGCGGCGGCGGAACCAATGCGGTCAACCGGATGGTCGAAGCCGGCATGCGGGGCGTGGACTTCATCGCCATGAACACGGATTACAACGTTCTGCACTCAGCAGGCGCCGAAACCAAAATCCAGCTTGGCGAGAATCTGACCCGCGGCCTCGGCGCGGGCGGAAATCCCGAAGTGGGCCGGGAAGCGGCGGATGAGTCCAAGCAGGATATCCGGAAGGCCCTTGAGGGCTCGAGGATGGTGTTCATCACCGCCGGCATGGGCGGCGGAACCGGCACGGGCGCTTCACCCATCGTGGCCGATATATGCCGGGAACTCGGCGCCATCACAATCGCCGTTGTCACGAAACCGTTTACCTTTGAAGGTCCCCGGCGCGCCCGCGCGGCCGAAAAGGGCATCGAGGAACTGAAACAGCGCGTTGATGCAATCATTACCATTCCCAACGACAAGCTGTTGACCGTCGCCGAGAAACGCGCCACCCTGGTGGATTCGTTCCGCATGGCCGATGATATCCTCCGGCAGGGCGTTCAGGGCGTCTCCGATATCATCACGGTTCCGGGCTTGATCAACGTGGACTTCAACGACGTGAAGGCCATCATGGAAAACGCCGGTTCCGCGTTGATGGGCATCGGCGAGGCCGAGGGCGAACAGCGTGCCGTGGCCGCCGCCACCGCCGCCATCAACAGCCCGCTGTTGGAACAGAGCATCCACGGAGCGCGTGGCGTTCTGATGAACATCACAGCCGGAAGCGACCTGATGCTCTCGGAAGTTTACGAAGCGGCCGAGATTATCCGCGGAATCACCGATCCGAACGACGCCATCGTGATGTTCGGCGCTGTGCTGGACGAATCGCTGGTCGGCAAGTTCCGGATTACGGTCATTGCGACGGGATTCGATCAACCGGGCCCTTTCGGGCAGACGGCCGGGGCATACTCCAGTAGATACACCGCTCCCGCGCCGTCATCCTACGTTCCGACCTCCGTGCAACAGGCCGATTCCTCGGCGTCCACGCCGCAACCGACATACAGCGCCCAACCGGAAGCGCCGCGCGCCGCGGAAACCGCTCCGAAGGAAGGCGAACCCGCCGCTCCCGCCGGGGAGAACTCGGAACTGGACATTCCGTCCTTCCTGAGAAGGTCGCGAGGCGGAGCGTCCTGAGAGCCGCAATTTGAGGGGGAAGGGACGCTCGATGAGGGCTCCTTTCCCCTTTCGCGGTTCCGGCGCTTCGCTGGATCACCGAACCTATGAAGGTCATCCCCTTACCGGGTCGAATTCCGGGACGCGCGACGGTATGGCTATCGCTCCAAAATAAAAGCCGCTGGATGCTGGGCGCCCTTCTGGCCCTTCTGCTCACCGTCCTGATGGCTACGCGGGTTATGCCGGACAAGGTGACGCTTCAGATCGGACAGACTGCCCCGGACGACATCCGGGCCGAACGCTCCGTACGTTACATCAGTCACGTCGCCACCAGGCAAGCCCGGGAAAGTGCCGCCGAACGCGTTCCCGCACAGTATGTGGACGATGCCCGTGCCCTCTCCACCGCAACGGATTCGGTGAGCGCCGTTTTCCTTGCACTTCGCAACTCGAGATCGGCAGGCGGTTCGGACAACATCGCCAAACGCATCGCCGACGCCAGAACACGCCTGGAACTGGCCGCTCCTTCCGCCACGCTTTCGGATACCGCCATACGCACGGCTTTACGATCCAGCGACTCCACATTGGAGGATCTGGAACAGAGAACTCTGCAGGTGGTCCGCCAGGTGATGGAAACCGATATCCGCGATGACAACGCGAACCTGAACCTGGGCCGAAAAAAAGCGGCCGGTCTGGTCGCCGCCATGCGATTGTTTCCAGGACCTGCGGCTCTGGTGGACGAAGTCGCCCGGGCGTGCATCCGTCCCAACCGCGTTCAAAGCCCCCTGCGCACGGAACAGGCCCGCGAGGCGGCGAGTGCCGGCGTGGCGCCCGTCGAACGAACCATTCAGCGTGACGAAGTGTTCGTGCGCAAAGGCGCCGTGATCAGCGAAGAGGACGTTGAGAAATTCGAAGCCCTCGGACTGCAAAGACCCGGTTTGGACTTTGGGCGACTAGCCGCCCTCTTCCTGTTTCTCGGTATCGTCCTGTTTGCCGTCTCATCCTATCTTCGCCTGTACGAGCCCGAGGTATATGCCGATCCCTCCAAATTGCTTTTGCTGAGCCTGCTGGTGGCAATCAGCGTTTCGGGCCTCAAGATCGGCAACTCCATGCTCGGGGTGCAACTCAGTACCGCGCAGTTGGGATATCTTTCGATCCTTTGGATTGTTCTGCCCGCGCTATTGGCGGCGGCCTTGCTGAATCCCAGTATTGCGTTCCTTCTTTCAGCGCTTCTTTCAATCACGGCGGGCGTTACGTGGGAACTGGAGCCGAGGTTCATCGCCATCGCCACCGTGGGGGCTTTAGCGGCCATCTACGGCGTATCGCGCATCCGCGACCGTGGCGACCTCCTGCGAATCGCCGGCCTGGTAGCCGCCGCGACAGTCTCGCTCGTCTGGATACTCGGAAAGCTGGCGGGCGACTCCACGTCCCAACTGCTGATGGGAACCTGGTGGACACTTGGAAGCGGACTCGGCGCCGCCGTGCTCTTCTGGATCGGTGTCGCATTGTTCGAGCGTCCGTTCGGGCTCGTGACGCACATCGGACTTCTGGAACTGTGCGACCTGAACCGCGAACTGCTTCGCCGCCTGCAGTGGGAGGCGCCCGGAACTTACCACCACTGCCTCGGCGTGGCCAACCTCGCCGAAGCCGGAGCCGAGGCCATCGGTGCAGACGGCCTGCTGGTTCGGGTGGCGGCCTATTACCACGACATAGGCAAAATCCGGCGCCCCCAGTATTTTGTGGAGAACCAGGACGCGGACAACGTCCACGACCATCTGTCGCCCAGCCTCTCCAAGGTCGCCATCACCGCTCACGTGCGCGACGGGCTGGAACTGGCCAGGCAGTACCGCCTCCCGCCCCAGGTCACTGCCGGGATCACCCAGCACCACGGGACGTCGCTCATCAGTTTTTTCTATCACCAGGCTACCGGCGGTGAGGATCAGAACGGCGATCTGCAACAGCAGTTCCGGTATGAAGGACCCAAACCGCAAACGCGCGAAATGGCCATACTGATGATCGCGGACAGCGTGGAAGCGGCCTCGCGGGCTACCTCCAAACCGACACCTCAGAAACTGGAACAGGTGATTGACGACATCATCCAGGCCAAATTGAACGACGGCCAGTTCGATGAATGCGACCTGACTTTCCGCGACATCGTCCTTGCCCGAGATGCGTTTGTCCGCGTCCTGGTGAGCATGCTTCACTCCAGAATCGTATATCCGGGCCAGACCGATACCGATGGAGACCAGACCAATGGAACTGACGATACGCAAAACGAAGCCGGCGCGAGTCCCGTTGAAGTCGCTGAAAGAGGCGTCGGACCGCATACTGACTCGTGAAGGCTGGCCTATGGATTCCGGCGTGGATCTATGGCTCTGCGACGATGACGAGATTGCGGACTTGAACGCCCGGTACCGGGACACACACGGGCCGACCGATGTGATTTCGTTCCCGCAATACGAGCCGGGGGAACGCCCGCCGTCCGGTATGCCCGTGACGCTCGGCGACGTTGTCATCTCCGTGGACACCGCCGCCCGCCAGGCGCGGCAGAGGGGTGTGTCGCTCTCACGCGAGATTGAATGGCTGTTTCTGCACGCCCTGCTTCATTTGCTGGGCTATGATGACGATACGGAAGAAAACCTGAATCGTATGATGGAGATTGCTCGTCAGTCGCTTGTACCGGCCTCTCAACCGGCGGACTGACCACACGGAATACCATGCCGAGACCCAAAAAAACAACACTTGTCAGCTTCAGGCACGCAATCGAAGGCATCGTGCATGTTTTTCGCACGCAGAAACACATGCGCTTCCATTTTGCCACGGCCATCATCATCGTTCTGGTGGGAGCGTTGATGCAACTGGAACGCGAGCAGTGGTTCCTGCTTTACTTCGCCATCGCTCTCGTTCTGCTGACCGAAATGCTGAACACGGCGATTGAGGCGTGCGTGGACCTGATAACGGACTCCTACCACCCCCTGGCCCGCATCGCCAAGGACATCGCCGCCGGGTCTGTGCTGGTCGCCACACTGCTCGCCATCGTTGTCGCCGTTCTCGTTTTCTTCAATCCGGCCAATTACCAGCGTATGTTCGAGTTGTCGCTTATTGAAAAGCCGGCCGATATGTTTCAGGTCGGCGTCAGCGGCGTGTTTCTGCTTCTCTTGTTAACACTGATGGCCAAGACACTCGGCCACAAGGGAACATTCCTCAGCGGCGGGGTTGTCAGCGGGCACTCGGCTCTCGGCTTCTATCTCTCGACCAGCGTACTGCTGGTCAGCAACCAACTGCCGACGGCGTTCCTGGCGATGTGCATCGCCGCGCTGGTCGCCCAAAGCCGGATACAGGCGCGGATTCATACGGCGCAGGAGGTCATCTGGGGTGCGGTGCTCGGCATCTCGGTCCCCACGGTGATGTACCGCCTGTTGCCTTTCGTCGCCAAGCAGATCGCGGAATGGCATTGGACCACACCGCTGTAACAAGCCGGCCTTCGGAAAGGAGCCCTGTCCCATCGTGGACCCCTCGGATATCTGGGAAATCGTCGTCTTCTTCGCGCTGATCCTGCTGAGCGCGGCTTTCAGCGCCGCGGGCACGGCCCTCGTCAGCATCCGGAGAAGCCGCCTGCAGGCTCTCGTGGAGGACGGTCGTCCGTCAGCCATTCTGGCGGAAAAGGTTCTACAGCAACCCGACAAATATCTCGCCAGCATGCAGGCCGTCAATACGACGATTGCCATGCTCGGAGCCGTCATCGCCACGGTTCTGCTTGCCCGATGGTCCGGCGAAACACTGACGCTTCCCGGAGTCATCGCCGGCGCGGTGGTGACGTGGATGGTGTTTCTGCTGTTCGGTGAACTTATTCCGAAGGCGCTTGCCAGGCACGACAGCGAAACCGCAACCCTTCTCCTCGTTCGGCCCGTATTCTGGATGTCCGCCCTCGTATTCCCGGTCATCCAGGCACTCATCTTCATCAGCAGGTTTTTCCTGCGTCTGATTCCCGGATTCACCCTGCAGAACCGCAATCCGTACGTCACCGAGGAGGAAATCAAGGTCCTTGTGGAAAAGGGCGAGGAAATGGGAGACCTGGAGGAAGACGAGCGCGAGATGGTGACCGCCATTTTCGATCTGGACCGGCGCGTGGTCCGCGAGGTGATGGCTCCGCGCGTGGACGTCCTCTCGGTCGATGTGGATATGCCGATGAACGACCTGGTCGATGCGCTCATCGCGGGCGGTTATTCGCGGGTGCCGGTGACAGACGGCTCCCCCGACAACGTGATCGGGGTTCTGCACGCCAAGGACCTGCTTCGTTATCTGAGGCACGGGCGCAAGGGTTTCAATATCCGCGAAGTGATGCGCGCCCCCTACTTTGTCCCCGAAAACAAAAACGCCAAGGACCTGCTGGAGGAAATGCGGAGCAGGCACGTCCAGTTTGCTGTTGTCGTGGACGAGTACGGCGGCACGGCCGGCATCGTAACCCTGGAAGACCTGATAGAGGAGATCGTGGGCGAAATTCGCGACGAATACGATGTGGAGGAAGAGGATATTGTCGTCGTATCGCCAACGGAAGCGCTGGTCGACGGGCGCACGCCGCTGGTGGAACTCAACGAGGAACTCGACATAAACATCGAGGACGAGGAGTACGACACCGTGGGCGGCTTCGTGGTCGGACTATTCGATCACGTACCGGCGGTCGGCGAGGAAGCTGTGTGGCAGAACATCCGCTTCCATGTTGAGGCCATGGACAACAACCGCGTCAAGCGCATCCGTGTGAACGTGGATACTCCGGACGAGCAGGAGTAGTTTTCCTCAATCCTCTTCGGCGACAATCGTGTTCCGCAGGGTGCCGATGCCGTCGATTTCCGCCGTTACCACATCGCCCGGTTGCAGGAATACCGGTGGCTCTCTCCACATCCCCACGCCGCCGGGAGTGCCGGTGAATATCAGATCGCCCGGTTCCAGAGTGATGCCTTCGGACAGGTTCGACACAAGCGTCGGAACGTCAAACACGAGGTTTCGGGTGTTGCTGTTTTGCCTCAGTTCGCCGTTGACGCAACACCGGATTCCCAAGTTGTGCGGATCGGGTATCTCGTCGCGGGTGACCAGGCACGGGCCGGTCGGCGCGAAGGTGTCATACGACTTCCCCCGAACCCACTGCACGTCGCGGAACTGCACGTCGCGGGCGCTGATGTCGTTGCCGATGGTATATCCGGCAACGTAATCCAGGGCCTTTTCCTTCGACACCCGTTTCGCCTTGGCGCCGATGACAATCACCAGTTCCGCTTCGTAATCCAATTGCGTCACACCGCGCGGGAGGACAACGGGGGCATCGTGTCCCGTCAGGCAGGTCGGGAATTTCGCGAACAGGATAGGCCGCTCCGGGAGGGGCTTGTTCTGCTCGGCCACGTGATCGGCGTAGTTCTGGCCGATGCAGAGGATCTTGCGGGCGCCGGGCACGGGAGGCAACAGGCGCAGGGTGTCGAGCGCCGGTCCCTGGCCGCTGAAAGCCGTGTCGGCGTGGCGCACACGTTCCATCGCTTCGGGGGTCTCCAGTAATTCCAGAATGGACCGGACCAGATGACCCCGAAGATCCAGGACGCGGCCGTTCCGAACGACTCCCGGCGTGGGCTCTCCGTGCACATCATACGTGATCAGTTTCACAGGCGGTTCCCCCGATCCAACAGAATCCAAGCGTGTTGCGCTTAAGGTCGTTTCACCGTCATGATGTCACGGTAAAAAAGTTGGAGGCCGGACAGTGCCGGCCTCCAACCAATCACAAACGGATACGGCTGGCTATCTGATGTTGTAGGTACCCGTTTCGGTAATCCACCAGTTCCCCGATGCCCTCTCCAGCGTGTAGGTCAATCGGATGGTGCGGCGTTCCCCGTCCGGGTCGTAGAATGTGTGCTTCGCTTCCAGGTAATATTCGTCGCTTGCCTGGCGGTCGATGCGCGTCCATTCGAACCCAACGGTCTCGACGCGGGTAAGGGCATCCTTCGTCATATCACGGAAGTCTTCCGGCTCGAGGCTGTAGTTGTACTTGCCGTTGCGGTAGATACGCACTGGCAATCCGCCGCTCACGTGGCGCAACAGCAGTCCGCCTTGACCGTCCATCCACGCGTCGCGAATGTCATCCATCGCATTCTGCAGGGACACGCTGTGATACGAGCCGTACAGATCGTACCCGTCGTCCACAATCAGGTCGCGCAGGTAGATGCGGCGCTCGATGAAGATGATACGCTCCGCCCAGATGTAAATCGGGAACCATCCGTCGTAGCACCAGTACGGCGAATAGTACACACCCCGGCTCCACGGTCCAACGTAGTAATACGGGTAGTAAAACCGCCAGTTGCCCCAGCGACCGTAGTTATACGTGTACCACGGGTCCCAGAAACCGAGATTGATAGTAACCGTCGGCCGCGAGGGACGCGTGTAGCGGTAGCGGGTATCGAACCAGCTTCCGCGGTCCACACGAGGCGGGCGATGATCGCGGCGTACTTCGGTTACGCGAAACTCGTCCGGCCGCCTGGTCTCCAGCCTTCGTCCGACCGAACCGGGTTGTCCGGGCCGGGTAGACACATTGTCCGGGCGGTTGGGTTGTGTGGGCGTGCGCCACTCGACCACTTCGCGGGTGCGGGGATCCAGTGTGGGATTCCGGTTGATCCGGTCCCGCGTTTCCTGCCTCGGTCCGGGCCTTGTTCCCACGGCTCCGCCAGACGCGGGAGTTCCCGGCCGGCCGGTGACTCCGCCATTCGACGGCGGATTGACGGTTGTTCCTCCCGGAGCGCCTGGCCGGGCGGGAACGGTTGAGCCGCCGTCGCCTGTACCGGGGCGTGCGCGGTCAACAGGCGTTGCCGTGCCCTTTCGCGGGTAGAGAGTGTCCCCTGTACCCGAGTCCGGTCGGGGTCTATCCGTATTTCCGGGCAAGCCCGGCCGGCTGATACTGTCGTTACCGGGTTTCTGCGTCGGTTCCAGCGGTCGGAACCGGTCGGATCGGGAATCCGGCCCGGGATTGGTTGTCCGGTTACGATCCGTTTCCTGCGTGCGATCGAAGCGTGCACCGGAGTCATTGATTGGCGCCGTCGTCCGATCCCGATAGGAACGCCCTGTGTCAACCGGTGTATTCGAGCGGTCGTATCGCGGCGTCTCGTTCACACGGGGCGCGGGCACCGAGCGTTCCACGCGGGGAGTATCGTTCACCCTCGGCGTTGGAGTCGATCGCTCGATCCGCGATTCCGACCGTGATTCGGACCGACTGTCCGACCTGTCGTCGGATATTCGAGACGGTGAGGGACTGGAGCTTCTGTCATATCGTTCGCGCTGTGCGAGGGCGTCTCCGGCGCCGATCAACAACAACGCCGCCAGCACGCCAACCGCCGCGACCGGTGAATTCACATACATACGAGCCCTGTATTCAGTTTTCATTTTTGTAGCCTCCGTTCCGGCGCCGGACTCGGATCGTGTAATCGGGAGTTTCATCTCCCGCCGATCCGGCGCCCGACGGCCTACTTCGCAAACTCCACAGCACGTGTTTCGCGGATCACGGTCACCTTGATCTGACCCGGATACTGCATTTGTTCTTCAATGCACCGCGACACTTCCCTTGCCAGTGTGGTGGCCTTCACATCGTCCACCACCGTCGGCCTCACCATAATCCGCACTTCGCGCCCCGCCTGGACCGCATAAGCCTTCTCCACACCTTCGAAAGAATCCGCGATAGCCTCCAATTGCGTTAGACGCTTGATGTAAGCTTCCAGGTTCTCCCGACGCGCTCCGGGCCTTGCGGCGCTCAATGCATCCGCGATCCGGACAAGCATTGCCTCCACGGTTTCCGGCTCGATATCGTCGTGGTGCGCTCCAATCGCGTGGATTACTTCCTCCGGTTCACCGTACCTTCGGGCCAGATCCATGCTGATGTGGTGGTGCGCGCCCTCCGTCTCAAAATCCACGGCCTTGCCGATATCGTGCAACAAAGCGGACCGTTTCGCCAGTTGGACATTGGCGCCCAGTTCGGCGGCCAGCGCTCCGGCCAGATGCGCCATTTCGACGCTGTGATCCAGAACGTTCTGACCGTAACTCGACCGGTAACGCAGTTTCCCGAGCACGCGTGTCAGTTCCGGGTGAAGGCCCGTTACTCCGGCGGCCATCACGGCCGATTCTCCGGCGTCGCGGACTTTCGTCTCCACTTCCGCCCGTGCCCGTTCGATCGTCTCCTCAATCCGGCCAGGGTGGATGCGCCCGTCCGCCACCAGGGCGTTCAGGGCCAGCCTGGCGATTTCGCGCCGTACCGGATCGAAGGCCGAAAGCACCACGGCTTCCGGAGTGTCGTCGATGATCAGGTCCACGCCGGTCATCGTTTCGAAGGCCCGGATATTGCGGCCTTCGCGACCGATGATGCGGCCTTTCATATCGTCCGTTGGCAGTGGCACCACCGAAACGGTGGATTCCGACACGGTGTCCACGGCGCAACGCTGGATGGCGAGGGTTACAATCTTTCGGGCAATCCGGTCGGCGTCTGCCTTGGCGCGCTCCTCGGTTTCCCGAATGAGTTTGGCGGCATCCCGCTGAACCTCGTCCTCGATATTCCGAAGCAACTGCGCCTTGGCTTCTTCCGCGGTCAGCCCGGCGACTTTCTCGAGCGCCGCCTGCCCTTTCGCGTATACCTGGCGCGATTCCTCCAGAGCCTCTGCCAGTTCCTTTTCCCTGGAAGCGATTCCGCCCTCGCGCGCCTCGATTGTTTCGACCCGGCGTTCCAGGGCTTCCTCGCGTTGACTCAGTCTTCGCTCTAACCTCTGCAATTCAGCGCGTTGTTCGCGCTCCTCTGCTTCCAGCTCACCTTTCAGCCGCAACGCTTCCTCGCGTGCTTCCACTACGAGGCTCTTGCGTTGCGCTTCAACTTCCTTGTTCAGTAAATCCTGACGCCTCTGCAATTCCTCCTGATCTCGCCTCTGATTCTCCACACGGCGTTTGTTCTCCGTGACGAAGTAGTAAATCAGCGCGGCCACCAGGATAATCTCCGTGACGACCAGTACGATATTCAACTCATCCAAGTTAACCTCACCTGCCTTTCAGTGGGCATGCGCCCGATAGGTGAGGTTGGAGCGAAGGGTTCCAAGTAGGGTGTTCCCGATGGATTCGGGATCACGATTCGGCGTCCCCCGGAGGGCATATGTCCTCCAAGACACCATGAATAGTATCCCACGAGAACCCGCGCCGTTGCAAGAATCCGGCCAGTCTCCGCCGCGCCGCCCGCGGGTCGTCACCCGCAAGCGCCGGCCAGCGTCGGCGTGCCGCCTCAAGCGCCGTAGCCCGCTCCGTTTCGTCATCGCAGGCCGACGTCACTTCTTCCACGATGTCCGCCTGCACGCCTTTGCGCCGCAATTCCCAGGCGACGCCCCGGCGTCCCATCTTGCGGCCGTCCATTCGGCTCTTCAGCCACTCTTCCGCGAAGGAACGGTCGTTCAGATAATCCAACCGCCGAAGGATTTCGACTACCTCCTCGATGATGTCCGGCTCGTAACACGCTTGCCGCAACCGGTCCACGATTTCGCGCTCCGAGCGGTTCCGAACCGACAACATCAGAAAGGCGCGGTCCCGGGCCCGGTTCAGGGTTTCTTCCCGCACCTGTTCCTTCAGGTGCTCCAGCCGGACGCTCTGTCCCACGGTCAAGGCAATTGCTTTCGCAACGTCTTTTCGAATCTCCATCGCCGGCTCACCGTCCAGATGCACGGTCAGTCGTTTTTGACGTCCGCCTGCCGGTTCCAGCGCGGTGATCACCTTTTCGTCCGTGTCCTTCACTGCGGTTTCCTCCCTGCAAACAAACAGGGGATGCGGCCGCACGGCTCGCATCCCCATAGTACGTTTCGAAATCGGGCCGCGTCTCGATAGCGGTCCGTAACGTGTTTCACACAAGCGTCATACGTCCTGAACGTCTCCCGCCAGTACGCGGTCGTAAACCGGAAGGTCCAGCAATCCGTGTCCGGACAGGTTGAACAGGATGACCTTCTTCTCACCGGTTTCGCGCGCGGCCTCGGCTTCTTCCACAGCCGCCCGGATTGCGTGGGAGGATTCCGGCGCGGGCACAATGCCTTCGGATTGCGCGAACAGCAAGGCGGATTCGAACACCTTGGTCTGGTGATAGGACCTCGCCTCCACAATGCCGGTCTCGTGCAACTGGCTTACCAGAGGAGACATGCCGTGATAACGCAGGCCACCGGCGTGTATGGAGGCGGGCATGAAGTCGTGCCCCAGCGTGTTCATCTTCAACAACGGCGTCATACCGGCCGTGTCTCCAAAGTCGTAGCGGTACTCCCCCTTCGTCAAAGACGGGCAGGCGGAAGGTTCGGCGGCCAGCAGGCGGGTTTTGGTGCCTTCCGTCAGGTTGCGGTGCGCGTACGGGAAAGCGATGCCGGCAAAGTTACTGCCGCCGCCCACACAACCGATGACGACGTCCGGATCCTCTCCAGCGTCGGCCATCTGTTTCATCGCCTCCTGGCCGATCACCGTCTGGTGCAGGCACACGTGGTTCAACACGCTTCCGAGCGAGTACTTGGTGCCCGGTGTTGTCACGGTGTCTTCCACCGCTTCGCTGATGGCGATTCCCAGCGAGCCGGGGCAGTCCGGATCCTGGGCCAGTAACTTGCGCCCGAACTCGGTTTCCTTGCTGGGACTGGCGTATACGGTGGCGCCGTAGGTTTGCATCAGCATGCGGCGGTAGGCCTTGGCATCGTAACTGACGCGAACCATGTACACCCGGCACTCCATGCCGAAGAGACAGCAGGCCATTGCCAGTGACGCGCCCCACTGCCCGGCGCCGGTTTCGGTGGCCAGGCGATGGACGCCCGCGATCTTGTTGTAGTAGGCCTGTGCCACGGCTGTGTTCGGCTTGTGGCTACCGGCGGGGCTGGCGCCTTCGTACTTGTAATAAATGTGCGCCGGGGTGTTCAGGGCTTTCTCGAAACGCACGGCACGCAGAAGAGGTGTCGGGCGCCACAAAGCATACACCTTCCGAACTTCCTCCGGAATGTCGATCCAGCGTTCCGCGCTCATTTCCTGCTCGACAAGGTTCTCGGGAAAAATCGCCGTCATCATTTCCGGCGTTACCGGTTCCCTGGTTGCCGGGTTCAAGGGCGGCGCGGGCGGTTGCGGAAGATCGGCCGCGACGTTGTACCATCGCGTGGGGATCTCTGATGCGGAAAGTGTGAAGTGTGTGCGCTCGCTCAATGGTTTCTCCTTGTCTGTATTCCTTCGTGTTCCTGTTCGGTCCGCGGACTCTCTCGTCAGTCCTCGGTTTCCGCGGTTTCCGCGGTTTCCGTTGTCTCGGTGGCTCCGATCACCTCGGCCACGGGCGGCTCCTTGCCTTCCGCCAGCATGGCCCGGACCTTTTTGTCGATATCCTGGGCCATTTCCGGGTGTTCGGCCAGGTAGTTCTTCGCGTTCTCGCGGCCTTGCCCCAACCGCTGTTCGGCGTACGAGAAGAACGCTCCCGACTTCGTGATGATGCCCTGTTCCACGCCTACATCCAGGATGCTTCCTTCCTTGCTGATGCCCTTGCCAAACATAATGTCGAATTCACAGGTCCGGAACGGCGGAGCGACCTTGTTCTTGGATACCTTGACCTTGGTGCGCGCGCCCAGCACCTCGTTGCCGGCCTTGATCGACTCGCCGCGGCGCACTTCCAGCCGGACGCTGGCCCAGAATTTCAAGGCACGGCCGCCCGGGGTGACTTCCGGATTGCCGAACATTACTCCGATCTTCTCCCGCAACTGGTTGATGAAGATGGCGCAGGTGTCGCTTTTGCTGAGGTTGCCGCCAAGTTTACGCAAGGCCTGCGACATCAGGCGCGCCTGAATGCCGACGTGCGTGTCGCCCATCTCTCCCTCAATTTCCGCCTTGGGTACCAGCGCGGCAACCGAGTCGATGATTACCACATCAACGGCGCCGGAACGAACCAGGGCATCGGTTATCTCCAGGGCTTCTTCGCCGGTATCCGGTTGCGAGATGAGCAGGTCGTCCACATTCACACCAAGCGCCTTGGCGTACACGGGGTCCACGGCGTGCTCCGCGTCGATGATTGCCGCGGTGCCGCCCTGCCGCTGTGCCTCCGCGGCGATATGCATCGCGATGGTGGTCTTGCCGGACGATTCCGTTCCGTAAATCTCCACGATACGCCCGCGCGGCACGCCGCCGATTCCCAACGCGACGTCCAGCGACAGGCAACCGGTCGGAATGGCCGCCACGTTCATCTTTGTGGCTTTCCCCAACCGCATCACGGCGTTCTTGCCGTAGGACTTCTCCAGTTGAGCGAGCGCCAGTTCCAGAGCCTTTGCTTTATCCAATTCCTTTACCTCCAGGTAACCGCCCGGGCATGAGTTGATGAGATGAACCGCCTGACGTCATTCGGCGCGGACTGATGATTGAGCATCCATGGATTGTGCGATCTGCCACAGGCGGTCGTCCAGAGCATCCAACTGGGAATCCAGAGTTTCGCACAGCACGGCAACTTCCCGCAGACGGTTGTCCCGCCCGGCGTTTTCCAGATCGCGCGCAGTCTGTACGCTAGCCGTGGCGCCCAGGCTAAGCAACATGCCCTTGATCGCATGCGCGTGACGCCGTATGCCCTCCGCATCGGATTCGGCGACGGAACGGCTTAAATCGTCCATCTGCGACTTGCGCGATTCCCTGAAGATACCAATCAAATCCATCAGGAAGCCAGGGTCGTGGTCCACCTGCTCCATCAAGGCTTCGACATCCACGGGGTCGGTTTGGGGCTTCAGCGTCATGACTCGCCACTGCCCCCGGACAACTTGTTCGTGCGTTCCATCACAGACCGGACCAGCGTGGCTCGCGTTCTTGGCTCCACAGACATTTTGTTCATCAGACGTTCGATGGCAGATTTGACTGCTCTTTCCGAAACCGGTATGTTCCATTCTGACTCCAGCGCCGAGGCTATCTCCCGAACCGTCAGATTGGTGGAAACGTACTTCAAAAAGACGGTCTTCTCCCGGTCCGTCAGGCCGGCGTTCACGGCCATTCTATCGATCGTCGCCCGAACTGAGGAGTCCTGGTCCTTGTCACGCTCTTTCCCGGCCTCCGCGGCCCGCCGCACAGCCGCCGCCACGCGCGAAGGCGTGCACCCCTTGTCCAGGCACTCCACGGCGCCGGTCAACTTGCCCAGTGACAGGAGATCCTCGTGCGCGGAAAGCAGAATCACCCGGGTATCGGGAAGCACTTGAAGTATTCGCTCCATCGCTTCCACGCCGTTCATCACAGGCATGTTCAGGTCCATCACCACGACGTGAGGTTTCGTGTCGACCGCCATTTCCACCGCTTCGCGCCCGTTCTCGGCCTCGGCAACGACTTCCAAGTCCGATTCCATCGACAGGTGCTGGGCCAGCAAGCGTCGGACTAAAGTCGTATCATCGGCTACCAGTATCTTGACAGGAGGCATGGATTGGCTCAATCGCGCTTACGAGGGAGGGATAAACACCCAAGTGGTCCACCATTCGGAATACAATAAATATAGCATCGGGCATCGGCAACATCACACGCCGCGAGGGACACGCCCGGAGGAGACAATCGTGACGGACAATCAATGGGAACCGGTTCCGCACTTCGTGGACCAGAACGAGATCGAAGAAGAATACCACGAGTGGGGCGCGCGCAAGATTCTGGTCAACCGGAACAACATTCCGGACTCCGACCTGAGCTTGGCGCTCGTGTGGATCATTCCCGGCGGCGAGGAAGACAAGCATCACCACGAGGATTGCGATCAGATTGTCCACGTACTGAGCGGCGAGTGTGAAATCGAGATGGGCGACACCGTGTACTCGATGTCCATCGGCGACACTTTGCACATACCGAAGGGCGTTCCACACGCGGCATCAAACCAGGGTTGGGAACCGGTGAGGCTGTTGGCGGCTTTCGCGTCCGGTTCTGTGAAGACCAGGGTCGACAGCACCGCGAAAGGAAAAGCGTCTTGAGCGCCGAAAAGACGATACGCGTTCTGATCGCAACGTCGAATCCCTCGAAGGTCGCCGCCCTGCTCCGTCTTCTGGAGCCGTATCCCGTTGAACCGGTACAAGCCGAAACCGTCGGGTTGGGCCGTTTCAAGATTCCCGAAACGGGTGGAGACTATCAGGAAATCGCCGAACGCAAGGCCGTCACTTTCGCCAAAAAGTCGGGACTGCCCAGCATCGCCAGCGACGGCGGCGTGGAGATTCCCGTTCTGCAGGGACGCTGGGACGGCCTGAAAAGCCGGCGCTTCGCCGGGCCTGGCGACGAAGACCGCATCGAAAAACTGCTGACCATGTTGCGCGGCGTGCCCCCGGCCAGCCGAACCGTTCGCTTCCACGAGGCGGTGGCGCTGGCTTTGCCGGATGGAACCATCGTCGCCTCCGCCCAGTCCGCGGGACCGATCGGCAGGCTGGCAGAAGCCGCCGATCCCCGCCGGCGGGAAGGTTTCTGGCTCCCGTCCCTTTGGCTGTATCCGCCGCGATGGGTGACCGAATGGGACCTGACCGACAAGGAGCGCACACGACTGCGCACCGCGTGGGACGGCGTTGCCGATGATTTGAAACCGGAACTGACGGCCTTTTTTAGCCGTCCTGAATAGACCCTGTTGCCGCGGAGTTCGCTAACCATACGCCCGGGACGCCTGTTCGTGTTAGAATGTCTTCAGACACCTTCGCGTTCGAAAGGAACCAAGATGACTCGTCGCGCCACACTCTGCTTGTTGATTGGTTGCTGTTGTGCCCTGCTGGCCGGTTGCTCGGGCTCCTCCGTTGTCCCCGGCCTGGGCGGAAGCGACGGCCTCGGCACCCCTGGCGCCGGAACAGGCAATCCGGACGCCACCCTGTATTACTTCATTAGCGGGATGGACACCCCGAACTTTATCGCCAATGAAGTGTCGGTTCGCGAAACCCTCCTCGGGCTTCAAATACGCGCGAACCAAACCCTCGGACACGACAAGCGCGAAGTTACCCGGGTAACGTCCATCCTGTTCAACGGCCCGCTGGCCGAAGGAAAGTCGTACCTCGTCGGAGACTACAGCGCGGACGGCGTGAACATCAGCCTGTCCTCCAAGCCGGTGAAAGGTTCGCTGTCGGTGTGGGACGGAAGCGCCGGTACTCTGGTGGTCGATAAAATAACGGATACGCACATCGAAGGTCGCCTGAATGCCGTTCTCTCGCCGTCGATGAACAGCACTGTAACGTTGGAGGCATCCGGCGGACGTTTCCGGGTGAAACTGCCGTGAAATACGCCATTGCCGGCATTTGCCTGGTTGTTGCCGTCGCAACAACAGGTTGCGGCGGCGGAGGTGGAGGCGGCGGCATCCCCCAGGGGTTGAGCGCCGGAACAACGCGCGGCGGGAACTTGGCCCGTTTCTCGCCGAACGTGGTCGGAGCCAACGTGAACGGCGCTCAGATCCAGATTTACGGCGATGAGAGAACCGGCCCGGTGAACGCCTACACCGTGTCCCGCCGGTTGACGATTACGTTGTACGGTCCTGTCACCGCCGGCCGGTCGTTCACCGTGAATGCCTCGCGGTCCTCCGGTTCAGCCTATGTTTCGTACATCACAACCGAGAACCAGAACGGTCAGTACATCACTACCGGGACCTGGGAAGGCTCGGGAGGTTCCATCACGGTCTCCGCTGTCGACAACAGCCACGTGGAAGGTACATTCGATTTTCAGACGAACATCGGCCCAACTCCCATTTCCTGGAGCAACGGTCAGTTCAACATCACATTCGAAACCCCGCCTCCCCCGCTTTAGCGGCATGCTGTCGGGTGAACTTCTCCGGGGGTCGGACCGCGCTGGTCCGGCCTCCCTCTGCAAGCCGATATCGGAAACCGCTCATGATCATCAACGAACTCCGCGCCGGAATACGCTATATGCCCCTGCACTCGCCGTTCGTCACGGCGAAGGGCCGCTCCGAGAAAGCCCGGTCTTACGTCATCGAACTCTCCTGCGAAAGCGGTGTCACCGGCCTCGGCGCCGTGTCGCCCGCGCAGTATGTCACCGGTGAGTCGATGGAGGACATCGAGCGCTCGGTACCCGAGATCGGAAACTTCATCGGAGGCCGGGAGGTTGATGACTATGAGGCTGTGTTCGGTGATATGCGCAAGGCTTTCCCGCTTGCCCACGCGGCAAGGGCCGGTGTTGAGATGGCCGTGATGGACGCCTGGGGCAAGGCGCACGAAACACCCCTGTGGCGACACTGGGGAGGCGCGAAGCCCGAGGTGGAAACGGACCAGACCATCTCGCTCAACTCACTGGATGTCGCCCGCGAAGAGGCGAAACGTGCGGCGCGCGCCGGTATCCGGCAGTTAAAAATCAAACTGGACGGTTCGTATCCCCGCGACATGATTCACCGGATTCGAACCGTTCACGAGGTTGCGCCTGACGCTGTCCTTCTGCTGGATGCGAACCAGAGTTTCACCGTCAACTCCGCCAAGGCGTTTCTGGAAATTCTGGACAGGGAACAGCTTCCCGTGGTTCTATTTGAGCAACCTGTCGACGCCTGCAACGTCAAAGGTCTTGTGGAGGTCGCCGCGGACTCGCCTATACCCGTTGGCGCGGACGAGAGCGTGGTCACGCCAGGCGACTGCCGCACGCTGTTGGACGCGGGCGGAACGCAGGTCGTCAACATCAAGTTGATGAAGAGCGGCCTGTCCGGCGCACTGGAGATCATCGGTATGTGCCGTTCTGCCGGCGTTACGCTGATGCTCGGATGTATGGTGGAGTCGGGAATCGGCACAGGCGCCGCGGTTCACCTGGCCTGCGGGACAGGCGCCTTTACGTGGCTGGACCTGGATGCGCCGCTGTTGCTGGCCCGGGATATTGCGGAAGGCGCTTACACCTTGAATGGTTCTATTTATCGGGTTTCCGATGCGCCGGGTCTGGGAGCGCGCCTCGTTCCGGAAGAATATTCGAAAACATAGCGGGGAAAACGTTGAAGGTTCCTGGCGTTTGCGTGGTCAGATAGAAGGAAACGTGGTAAACTATAGATGAAGCGAGCCGGTTGGCCGCAGACGGATCGACGCGGGACTCAAGATAACCCGCCCCACCGCCGATGGGTATGGTGGAGATCATGAACGCAAAAGCGAAACGAATCGTACTGGCGATAACAGCCCTGCTCGTCACGGCTGTACCGTTCGCGTGCGCCGATATCAAGATCGGTCGCGAACGCTTCTTCGGGCACAACGCCCGGGGACCCTATTCGATCGCCCGCCGGAACGTGGAAACATATTCCGAATCCATCACCCGCAACGGACTCCGCTTGACGCGCGGCAAGGACTTCACGTTCGATCCCGCCACCGGAATGATCGCCTTCGAGGATTCCATCAAGTTTTCGGACGTCATCGACATCGAGTACCGCTACGATTCCGCGAGATCCAGTGAAGCCGGCCCCAGTTCCGGATTGTTTACCCTTCTTTCCAGCGGAACCGGCGGCGCGGGACTGGCCTACTCGTTCCGCGGCAACGGCAAGGGCGAACAGGAACTTGCGACCATCGGTTTCAACAGCCAGGCAAAATTCGGCCTGATGTCGCTGACCAGTTCCATGACGCTGGACAAAACGGTGAAAGGCGCCAAGGGCTCGGAAGCGCAGAACATGGCGTTCGCCGCCAGTCGCGACACAGGCCCTCTGCAGTTCAAGTTCGATTACGCCAAGGTCGGTAGCAAGTTCGGCCAGGCGGATGCCCTCAAACTCGTCAAGGGCAGTGAAAACCTCGGATTCACGGGCAAGTACACCGCCAACAGCCGGTTGTCCTTCTCCGCGACCAGCACCAAATCGGAAACGCCGGACGCGAAGACCAAGGTGGTCAAGGCGCTGTCGCAAACGACAACCGCCATGAACCTGCAGTTGAATCCCGGCGGCAAGTTCATGGCGATGCACGAAGTCAAAACGGAAGCCCAGGGCGCCAACGCCTCGAAGACATCGCTGACGCGGATGCAGTTGGATCAGAAGTTCAACGCCGCCATGTCTGCCTCACTGATTCAGGAAACGCTGACAACCGAAAAGAACAAGGCCAGCGAAACCGTGAAAGCCACCAAACTGGCGCTCTCCGGGTCCGGCAACGGATCGTTCCGGTACGAAGGAACGATGTCCATGTCGGACTCGAGCAAGTCGGGAAAGGCCCGGGACGCGGCCATCAAGATGAGCCAGGGCACCGACGCCTTGAGAGCCACGCTTGCCATGACGGATCGCCACGCGGACAGCGGCGATGTCGCAACACAAGCGTTCAAACTGGAATCCGCAGGGAAAACATTGAAGTGGGCCGCCGCTTTCAACAACGAACGGACATCGAAAAATACGAAACAGATGTCGCTCGTTTCCATGGAAGGCGGCACGAACGACCGACTGCGCTTTAACACCGCATACGGGATGTCGCGCAACGCCGGCAAGGCCGGCAATTTGATGAAGCTGGCGTTCACATCCAAAGCCTTCACCGGTATGAACCTGGCCGCCCAGTATTCGCGGGACACAACCGGAGCCAAGGAACTAATCGCCAACAAGGTGAACGTGGGCTATGAGCCCAACAAGGGCTTCAAGCTAATCGCGGGATACACCGAGGATGCCACCGAGAAGGGCTACAAGGAAGCGACGAACATCAATCTGGAGGCCAAGCCGGCAGACAATATGAAGCTGGTCGCTTCCATGAATACGAAAGTGGACGAAAAGGGCGAGGGAAGCGCGCAAACCGTGGCTTTTGAAGCCAAGCCCACCGAAGCGATCCGTGTAGCCGCATCGATGAACCAGAAAGAAGACGAAAAGGGCCAACTGGCGACACAGGGCATCACCGTGGAAGCCAAGCCCGCGAAGACTCTGCAGGTTGCGGCCGCGTACGGTACCAGCGAGGATAAAACGGGAGAATCACAGGACACCAAGGTTTCTGTGGCGGCCACGGGTAGCAACGCCCTGAAACTGACCGCTTCCGTAGCCTCCGGCACGACGCCCGCGGGACCGACGTCGGCCACGGAAGCCGCCGTCAGCGTGATCCCGATCAAGGACCGCATGTCCTTCACGGGTTCGTTCCGTCAGGAATCCAAACCGACCGGCGCGGTGGAAGTCTCCACTATCCAAGCCGATCTGAAGCCGTCGTCTGCACTCGCGGTCAGCGGATACCTCCAGTCGCGCGATGGAACGGTGGACCACCCGGATACGGTGAACGCACAGGTGACGCTTGGAAGCACCAATGCGCTCAAGGTCGTCGGCACGTACAGCGAGAATCCCGAAGAAAAGAACGTGATTTTGCCAATCGTACGCCAGGGCCTCGCGTTGCAGACATCGTTCTCGGGGTTGACGTTTTCAGGCGGTTACCTGCGCGAGACCAACTCGAAGGACAACTCCGAGGGCATGAAGGCCGAAGTGAAACTCGGCATCAAGTTCTCGCCGACGCAAACGTTCGAGGGCGGTTACCAGCAGACGGTCGGCGCGGTTCGCGGATTCAAACCGATGCTCGCCTACAACATGAAGTACAATCACACGATGGGCGACCGGTTCAAGTTGAGCGTGGATGCCAACGTGTCCCGTCTCGATCCCAGCGTTCCCATCGACAAACGGAACGACGTGAAGGCAACCGCCAACCTCGGCATTGCGTTCTAGTGACGTTTACAGGATCATTATGAGGGGTACGATTCTGGCAAGGGCCGTCGTACCCCTTTCGTTTGAGCCGCAGGATAACACGGCGCTTTCCGCTTTCTTCTCTGGAAACAAACCCCATGGCTCTGCCTAATCTGGAATGGAACGGCGACTGGTTGCAGGGGTCGTGGGCCAACACGCGTTCCATCTGGGCGCCGTTGACCAGCGATGACGAAGCCATCGACAATCGGCAATGGGCGGAAGCCGTGAACGACACCGGCCCGGTCGGCCGGATCGTTGTGATTGAACTGTGCCGGCTCGTAACCGATATCTACCGGTGTATCTCCCCCCGGATTGCGCCAAAGGCAAATCCGACCAGGAAATCCGAAGATGACGACAACCAGTGATACCAGACCCGTGATGGAAATGCGGGGGATTGTGAAGAACTACCCGGGCGTGCAGGCTCTGAAGTCCGTTGGCTTCAGCCTCTTGCCGGGTGAGGTTCACGCGTTGGTGGGTGAAAACGGCGCCGGCAAATCGACGCTTATGAAGATTCTCGCCGGTGCGGAAACCAGCGATTCCGGCGAACTGATTGTCGAAGGAAATCCTGTCACCCACCTCACTCCCGCGCGCGCCAGCGAACTGGGCATCGCCATCATCTACCAGGAGTTCAACCTCGTGCCGCATCTCTCGGTGGCCGAGAACATCTTCCTGGGCCGCGAAAAACCGGGCCGGTTACCGGGCTTCGTGAACCTTGGCGAGATGAACCGTCTTTCCCGCGAGTTGCTGGACCATCTTGGCGTTTCCCTGGACCCGAAGCGAAACGTCAGCACCCTCTCGGTTGCGGAACAGCAGATGGTGGAAATTGCCAAGGCCCTCAGCCAGGACGCACGCATCCTCGTGATGGACGAACCCTCCGCGTCACTGACCGAACACGAACTGGTTACCCTGTTCAACGTGGTTCGCGGACTGCGCGCCGAAGGACGATCGGTCATTTACATATCACACCGGCTTGAAGAAATCTTCGAACTTGCCGACCGGGTGACCGTCCTCCGCGACGGCGCCGTAGTTTGCACCAGGCTCATCAGCGAGGTGACGCGCGACACCCTGATCCGCGATATGGTCGGCCGTCAGATGACCGATGTGTTCCCGCCGCGCGAATCCTCGATCGGCAAGACCCTGCTTGAGGTAAAGAGCCTGCAACGCGAGGGTGTGTTGATGGACATCAACCTCACCGTTCGGCGCGGCGAGATTGTGGGACTGGCCGGACTTGTCGGCGCGGGACGCACGGAACTGGCAAGGTGCCTGTTCGGAGCGGACCGCTACGATTCGGGCGAGATCAAACTGGACGGCGAATCGATTTCCGTTCGCAATCCCCGGCAGGCGATATCCCACGGCATTGGCCTTGTGACGGAAGACCGCAAGCAACAGGGGCTTGTTCTCGGTATGACTCTACGCGAAAACACGACTCTCGCCAACCTGAGCGCACTGTCCAGTTTGGGATTCGTGCGGATGGGCGAGGAGTCCGCTGTCGCCAACCGGTTTGTGCGCGAACTGGCTATCCGAACGCCGACAATTGAACAATGCGCCCGCAACCTGAGCGGAGGGACCCAGCAGAAGGTGGCGCTCGCCAAGTGGCTGTTCACCGATAGCAGACTCCTGATTTTTGACGAGCCAACCCGCGGCGTGGATGTGGGTGCCAAATACGAGATATACCAATTGATGAACGACCTTGCCGCGAAGGGTGTTGGAATCCTGATGATCTCTTCGGAACTGCCCGAGGTTCTGGGCATGAGCGACCGCATCGTTGTGATGCATTCCGGCCGGATCGCCGGCGAATTGTCCCGTGAAAAGGCGAACGGTGAAGCCGTGATGACGCTGGCCACGGGCGGCAACGAAAACTGAATCTTCTACGTTTCCCCGGGAGGCAACCTTGGATCGTACCTATTACCTGCACCTTGCGGAGGCCGGCCTTCGCATGCCCATCGTTCCGGACCTCGTTCTGCACGAAAAGCCGGACGTCGCCGAAATCCTGCTGGACGGCGCCCGACTGGGAGCCGTGCTGGCTGAAGCCGCGCACCGCTTCAACACACCTCTTGCCATCGCGCATATGGACCTGGAACTGGAGAAGGCGGTTCTTCTGACCACGCTGGGCATCCCCGCGAATGAAGCCCTCAAGTACCAGTTCGCCGAATGTCCGACCGACGCGCAGAAGGAAACCATTCTGAGTGAGTTCGACCCGGCTTCCAACACCCGGTTGAAGGCGCACATCGAGTCGGTTCGCTGGGTTGCTGAAAACACAGACCTGATACCGGTGGGCATGTCCATTGGACCTTTCTCGCTGACAACGAAGTTGCTGAAGGATCCTATCTCGCCGATTTACGCGTCCGGAATGGGTATTGACGCCGCCGACGATCCGGATATTGCCACACTGGAGCGGGTCCTGGAGATGGCGACCGCGCTGGTCCTTCGATCAATAACCGCGCAGATCGAGGCCGGAGCGAAGATCGTTTTCATCGCGGAACCGGCCGCCAACCGGGTCTTCTTCTCGCCGAAGCAACTGGCGGCGGGAGCGGACATTTTCGACCGCTACGCCATCGCGCCGAACAAGGAAATCAAGGCACTGCTGGATTCTCACGGCGTGGATCTGCTGTTCCACTGTTGCGGCGAATTGACGGACATGATGGTCTCGAAGTTCACCGAATTGCGCCCGGTGATTCTGAGCCTGGGATCGTCCCGCATCCTGTGGGAAGACGCCGCGCTTGTGCCGAAGGACATCGTGCTGTACGGCAACCTCCCCAGCAAGCGCTTTTACAGTGACGACCTGATTACCGTCGCCGACGTGGAAGCCCAGTCGCACGAACTGACGGCGCGCATGAAGGAAGCAAACCACCCGTTCATCCTCGGCTCGGAATGCGACATCCTGAGCGTCCCCGGTTGCCACGACACGATCATGACCAAAGCCGTGGCGATGATGAAGCGGTGACGGGAATCCGATTCCGGTATGGGCGACCCTCTGTGGCATCAGTACCAACTAATTCGTCATCCAAGCGTGAGGCACACTGAGCGGAGCGGAGGGAGCTTGCGACCGAAGCGCAGTCGAAGTGCGGCGGCGTCCTTCGACTACGCTCGTTCCTCGCTCCGCTCAGGATGCCTCGGCTAACTTTTCCGAATCCGGAGATTCTTCGTTGACGCTCGACATGACACCATCCACGCTCAGACAACCGCTTTAGTTGGTACTGATGCACTCTGTCGTCGCACTTTCTTTCTTTCGATCCGTTTCACGCTCGAATTCCCGTTCTGTTCGAGGGTCTGCGCTCAATCTGCCTGCGAATCTTCATCGTACTCCGCTTACGCCCTGAAATCTCCTAGCCGGTTTGTTCAGTTGAAAACGATTATTTTGGAACGCTTACACTCGGTGTTTTGCCTACTGAGCATAGCGAGTGATGATAATTGTTCTAACCTGATTGTTTATTTTGATATTTAGTGACCGGAACTGAAAATGTGTGATAGACTTGTGATTAGGTCCTTGAAACGAGTGTGGAAGTTGTTTCCACGTAGGGAGTTTACTACCGGCACTGCGGAGTTGCCAGCCCGTTCCGTGTTACCGAAGAAGCCCTGACAGCCCAACAGGCGCGCCTGGATATCCATTCGCGACGCCTGCTGTCATTGTGACGATGTATTAACGCTCGGCAAGAGAGCGCTATTGACCATGCAACATGATACGAAAGGCAGTTCGCTATGCAGTTCAAACCATTGCCCATGGCTGTTAGCCTTGTGGCTGTAACACTTATTACCCCCCCCCTAAAGGCGGGACCCATACTGCCGTATGCGCCCGCTCTTCGTGAAGCCGTTGGCTGGCGGACAATGAACGCGCGCCACTACGTACTCGCGAACGGAACCTACAGCGCCGAGTTCCACCGGAATCCCATCCACTACAAATCCGATGAAGGTACGTGGCAACCGATTGACACCACGTTGAAGGCGACATCCAGGCCCGGATTTACATGCGCAAACGAGACCAACGTCATCAAGACCTACCTGCCGTCGCGCTCTGACGGCTGGACGCGTGTCGAAGCCGACGGTACAGCGATTTCTTTCCGTCCGATCTCGGCCATGCCGGTTACCGGCAATATCGGCGTTGACGGCATCACCTGTGTAGGCGCGTGGACCAACACGACGCTAGCCTACAACGTCAAGGCTGGTAGCCTCAAAGAGACACTCACGCTCATCGCGCCCGGCGCCCCTCGTAGATTCCAGTTCGATATGCAGACGGATGGTCTTCAGGTCGTTCCGAATCCGGACAACAGCATCTCACTGAATGGCACCCACGGGTCCGCCACGCTCAGGATAGAAGCACCGTGGATGGTTGACGCGGCCGGACGTATCAGTTTCGCGATTGAAACCGTGATAACGAATACACCTAACGGCATGGTTTACACGTTAACGCCTGATGCCGAATGGCTCGCGACAGCGCGCTATCCGGTGGTTATTGATCCCACGATCACATACAGCGCGAGCACGGCCGTTGTCAGGAAGACACAGCCTGATACACAGTATTCGCCGGGAGTGAACGGAAATGGGACGGCGACCGGATCGTACCTCGCGTGCGGCGCACTTTCGTCCACGGAAGCCTATCGAACCGTTCTCGGTTACAACGTATCGTTTCCCATCGATTGCGATATTAACCAGGCGGTCATAAACGCTTCATTCGACCACGGATTGTATTCCAACGGCCCGTCCATTACGGTACAGCCATACCTGCTACCGTCAACCCTGACCTGGTCGGGTGGGATTACGTGGACGAACGTCGGCGCGGGAATTCCCGATAACGCCACGGACTCCCCATTTGTTGTGACTATGTGGGGCACGATGTATACGATCGATGTGTCGAACATCGTTGAGGAGTGGATCGCCGGGGATCAAACCGGACGCTTGAACGTACTGCTCAGGGATGTGAATGATTACGGCGGCAACCCTACACAGAACATCGTATTCCTGAGATCCGGCTCCGGGCTGAATGTGCTGAATATCAACTACACGCCGGGCTGGTATACCTTCCAAGGGAACCGCAGGCGCACGGGGGCCACCCGGAATTACCTCTCCTATGGCCTTGAAGGCTCGGACTACACCGTTACCCAGATCGCAATGACAACTACCAATGGGCCGGATCCGGACCCGGCGTTACCCCCATCTCTTGTCACAACACCTGACCCGAACAATCCTTCCGCAACCCCGGGACTTGTCTATGCCGCTATACCCGGACGTAAAGGCACCAGCCAGAACCCGATCTACATGTACAGTCGCGTTTATCGCGTCAACTCCTCAGGTGGCACCATGGCGGCCAACCTCCAGGGGATTCAGCTGACAGGCACGCCCCTAGCGCTCGGAAACACGGTGATCGTGACCGGCAACGAAGTCGAGTCCGATGGAGAGATTGTTCAGGGGCATATCATCCGCCTCGACGCGACACCAAGTTACAATCCATCATCGCTCACTGTGGTTTGGGATGCCGTCATTCCATATGAATATCCATCTGGAGCGTATGTATACAGTTCACCTCTATTCTCTCCCTTCGTAACTCAATACTCGATGAGAGACTCCAATTATCAGTATCATACCGTTTACAATTATGAGGGCTCCATTCTGGTCAGCGCTACTAAGGGCACCTACGGCTACATGTTCGCCAAGAGCCTGGCCACAGGTCTGGATGTGTGGGGCGTCGTTGATGAAAACGGCGCGTTGGTTGAGGACCTACCCGCCCTTGGTTACAGGAGCTCTCACAGTTCTCCGAGTATGAACAGAACGACAGCGTACACCAACGATGCTTCCTGTTATGTGAATGCCCGTGACATAATTGATGGAAGCGATGCTTGGGGAACAACCTTCTATGTAAACAGTAAACCGGTCGAAGGCACCGTAAGTCTGTTCGGCGAGAATATCCTATATGGAAATATTGGTTCTAATGAAGAGGATAGAACCGGAAACGCCGTATGCGCGGTTGAAAACGAGTATCATAACGGCGCAGATCTGGAATGGGAGATTTCCAGCAATCTCGACCAAGTCTGGACGACATTCGCGTATGACCAACCGAATGAGGCCGCCATCTTCGCCGATGACGGCGGGAAGGTCGTCTCGGTGGCAATCCAGCCCACTGACCCCCCAAACGCCGACATAAAATGGTCAGTCACGCCTGCTACAGGAGATGCCATACGCGCCTCACCAGTCGTCAGCCGGGACGGTCGCGTGTATGTGGCGGCAGATGATGGCTGGGTCCATGTACTCGCCACCATCGACGGCGATGAACTGGGCCAAATAGGCATACCGGAGCAGGACGAAGAAAGCTGGTTGGTAATGCCGTTCAGCACCGGCGGCGACAAACTGCGCGCATCCATCGCTCCATGGACTTTCGGCTTTTACGTGCTCACCAGTGGAAGCGCGTACAACCTCTACCGCGTCATGGTAAATCAGGAATAATGCGCCTCTTGGGTGGTCGGTCATAACGGCCGACCACCCAAGACCTGAGAAGGAAACAATGAAATGCGTAGAGCGTTTACCCTTATCGAATTGCTGGTTGTCATAGCCGTCATCGCAATCCTCGCCGCCATTGTGTTTCCGGTATTCGCGAAGGCTCGTGAGAGTGCGCGAAGGATAGTGTGCATCAGCAATCTCCGCCAACAGAGCGTCGCGTTCGGCACATATTTGCCGGACTGGCAAGATCGGTATCCATGGGCGTATCGAGGCACTGTTCTGGCCACAGACCCGGCGCACCCACAATTATGCGAAACAATGGCGGCTTATGTAAGAGAACCAAGGATATGGAAGTGCCCAAGTGATACCGGCGAGATCTATATGAAGGATCCAACGGGTTTTCATGGCGTTACACCCCCGTTTTTCGTTATGAAGAGTAGTAGCTATGAATACCTTGGCCTTAGATCGCCTGTGCCTGTACTGTATTACGGATTGGCCGGCTTTCCGGCATCGAAATTGAGACGCCCGGATCGATTATGGCTTAGTAAAGAAAATCGGCCATGGCACGGAAACTACGATAAAAATGAACGGCTCCTTTATAGTCCCGCACTATACACGGTAGTCTATTGCGACGGGCATATCGCGCAAAGAACCGCTTGGCAATGGTATACGGATCAGAAAAGTGCCATGGAACCGTAATGAGATTGACACGAATAATATGGCGATGCAGGAGCGCACCTTTGGGTGGTCGGTCTCAACGGCCGACCACCCAAGACCTGAGAAGGAGACAATGAAATGCGTAGAGCGTTTACCCTTATAGAGTTGCTGGTTGTCATCACCGTCATCGCAATCCTCGCCGCGATTCTGTTTCCGGTGTTCGCCAGGGCCCGGGAGAATGGGCGAAGGGTTGTCTGCATCAGCAATTTGCGTCAAATCGGTTGCGCGCTTGGTTCGTATTTGCGGGACTGGGATGACAAGTATCCGTGGGCATACAGAGCTTTCGATATAGGCGCCGTACCCACGCACCCGCAACTGTGGGAGGCGATGTCTGGATATACACGCGATGCACGAATCTGGGTATGCCCTAGCGACACCGGTGAAACGTTTCTGACAGGTCCAATGTCATATCATCGTCTGACACCGCCGTTCCATTCGCACACTGGGTTAAGTTATGGATATCTGGGTCTCGAATCCCCCATTCCTGTCTTATACTATGGTTTTGCGGGCTACCCGTCATCGAAGATAAGGCGTCCGTCCTCAACGATGATTATGAGCGAATTTAGACCATGGCACGGAAACTACCGTCGCACCGAGATATTCCTGAACAGCCCTGGTCTTTTCAACGTGCTTTATTGTGATGGACACATTGCGCAGAAAACCGCAAGACAGTGGTATGATGAGCAAAACGCGGCGTTCAGACCGTAACGGATAAAGAGGCATCCCCTTACCCCAGCGCGTCCATCAGCGACTGAAGCAGTTGCCGCGCGATGACCTTTTGCTCCCTGTCCAATTCGTTGGTGTTGATGCGGGAAACGCATTCCTGCGCCTCGCGGAACATCCGCAGAACAAGCCCGAAGACCTCGCGGGGATCCACTTCTCCGCCGCCACTGCGCACGGTCACCGGCCGGGGCGTGTCGCCGGCTTCAGGATCGCGGCTGGAGAACACGGATTCCCCGTCGTCGGAACGGTCGCGACGTTCACCGGCGGTGCCGCCCCGCTCCTCGTCATCAACGTACGGGGATTCGTCCGTCTCGGTGTTTGCCTCCGTGGTCGGATCCAACGGCTTCTGTTTCGCGGTGTTGTACTCGTTCACCAGCGATTCCGTCTGCCGAAGGCTGAGCCCGTTGGTGAACGCGATCTCGGTCAGTTCCACCCAGCGCCCACCGTCGGCCTTGCCGATGTGGCTCAGGAACCAGCCGCTGTACTCCCCGGGCACCCGGGCACGCAGTGTTTCGGGCAACGCTTCATACACCTCGGCGGCTCGTCGGGCGGCGGCGACAAACGTGGCGCTTCGGCCGATGGCTTTCGCGTACTGCCCGGGAAGCATCCGCTCCGGCATGCGCACAAAGTGAAGGCCGTAGGACAGCAGGTCCATCGGTTCCAGTTCGTTGGCGCGCACCAGTTCGAAGTAGGCCTCCTCCGGCGTCATCTCCCACACATCCACCCACACCTTCTGCAGGCGCAGGCTTTGCGCCATGGCCAGCCGGTGGTGACCGCTGATGACGGTGTAGCCGCCGTCCTGCTCGGTGACCAGAATCGGGTGGCGCTCCAGAATGGTGGGATCGGCTTGATACGAGGCCGACATCGTCTCCACGCGTTCCGGATTGACCGGGCGGGGATTGGCGGGATGGGGACGAACGGCGCCGATAGGCGCCTGCTCTACGCGAAGGCGTTTGGCCATGGGGGCTTCCTTTCAGGGAGAAACAGCGCCGGCGGGCGCCGGAGATGAATGCAACAATCGATTATCGGCAGTGTCTTCGATCGGGCGCACCGCGGAAGCAAAACGCACCAGCAAATCGTAAGAACCAGCCTGTGTCAGACGGAAGGACAGATAGCCCGATTCCGTTTCGAGCGATGCGCCGGCCGGAAGTTTCGCCGCTCCGCTGAAGTACCAGCGCGCGTTCTTTGTACCGGCAATTGGGATACGCACCTGGCCCACGGTGTTCACCGGAACGCTGAAGACCACCCGCAGGTTGTTGGATCCCCGGGTCCACGACGCGGAGATTGTCCCTTTCGGTGTCGGCACGGCTCCCTTCGCCCATGTGAGGTCGTTGATGACCGGCGACAACTGCCATTCCGACCATCCGGGCGCCGTCGGGGTCAGCCCCAGCCACTGCGCCTGCAGATCGCGCGTGGGACCGGTGGACCAGGCGTGGCACAGGCTGTCCGTGGGAGTCCACTTTTCCCAGAAGGTCGGCGTCCCCCAATCCAGCATCGCGCCCCACTTTGTGCGTATCAGGTTCAACGCCTCGCTGTGCCGCCCCGCCGCGTAAAGGGCTTCCAGGTGGAACGAACTGAAATACGGGGTACCGAACGGAACGACGTCCGGGTATCGGATCATACGCGTGAGGATGTCATTGCGCGAGGCGGACGGAGCGATGCCGTACAGAACCGCGAGGGTGTTGACGTGCCGGCTGTAGCGATTCGGCACGGCCAGGCTGTCGCGGTACAATCCCCTCTGCGCATCCCACAGATGGGCATTCACAGCGGACTTGACAGCCTCGGCGCGGTTGGCGTAGAGAGCCGATACGGCCGTGTCGCCTGCCGATATCGCGATATCCGAGGCCGCCAGCAAGGCACGGTAGTAGAAGCAGTTCAACGAACCGGATACGCCGATGCGCTGGCCGTCCATACCCGGCGCCCAGTCTATGAACACCCAGTACGGCACGTTCTCCAGAAGGCCGGTCGTGGCGTTGGTGTGCATCTGCGCAAACTGAAAGACCTTGGCCATCACGGGAAGCATCTGGCTCGGAATGGTAATGTCTCCCGTGTGCAGATAATATTCCCAGAGCGAGATGATCCACAACAGCGAGTACGACGGCAGGCGGTCGCCGGTCCAGTCCGTGGGGAACACACCCTTCACGATCCCCTCGACGTCCTGCGATTCCGAGGCTTGCACCAGTCCTCGCGCGATTAACGCCTGGTCACCGAAGGTGTAGTAATTCACAAGGGCGCCGGTGCGCGCATCACCCCACCACTGGGCGCGTTCCCTCCAGGGGCAGTCGGTGTAGGCGTCGTCCATGTTCAAGCGCAGTGTCAGGCGTCCCGCCTGCCAGATGCGGTTCAGCCGTTCGTCGGAACACTCGAAGGCGCCGGTTTCGGAAACGGGGTACAGCGCTTCGCGAACGGTCAGCCACTTGACGGTCAGTGGCTGGCTTGCGTAGCGAACGTCGAGTTGCACGTAACGAAAACCGCGTTTCTCGAACGTCTCGAACGTGTTTGTACCGGGTCTGCAGATGAACCGGTCCGCCATATTGAGCGACGCCCTTTGAGGATTCACGGTACCCGAAGCCGATAACGGACTGACCGCGTTGCCAGATGCATCCTCAAGCGTTTCCGCGTAACCGATGTCCAACACAGTTCCGTCGTTCGCGCCCGTAACGCTGAGGCCGACGTAACCCAGCACGTCGCGGCCCATATCGAGCACAACGGATCCGTCTGTCTGGTCCAGGCTCTGAAACACCGCTCCGCCCACGGCCTGTGTCAAGCGTTCGGGATACAGAACTCGCGCGGTCGGGCCGGGTGTTCGCGGTTCAATCCGTATCACCGAAGCCACGTGACGCAACGGTTCCACGGGTGCGTAGTACGTCCGCCAGTTTACCGTTCCGCCGGTTTCCGGTGGATAGGCGCGGTTGAAACCCTCCGCCACACCAAGATTGCCGTCAAAGGAGTACCCGTCGGAAACGCGCCACCAGCCCGTCTTCGAAGTGCTCTGGTCCGCGCTCAGAACGATGCCGCTCGTATCAGCCGATGCGATGCCAAAATACAACTCCCAGGCATTCAGCATCTGTACCACCTTGACGCGCACGGGATTCCAACCGGCGTTCAGATGAACCCGGACCGTATCCTGCGCGGGAGCGGCCAGGCGCTCGATACAACGCTCCAGCGCAAGTGAGCCGTTAACCCACAGCTTGACGGCGTCGTCGCTACCCAACTGAAGCGTCACATCACGGGCCGTCGGCGAATACAGGGACGTTTCGGCGTAGGCGACGGACCAGCCCTGCCGGTCATAAAGAGGCGCGAAACTGATGCGCGACGCTGACGGGAGACGACCAACATCCTGCGTGGAAACAACCGCTTTCGGACGCAATATCGTTTCGTCCTGATCCGGCAGGGGATTGGCGGTCAGATTTGTCCAGGGCGCCGTGCCCGCCGCTCCGATTTCAACTGGTGCTCCCCACGAGGTGTCATCGTAGCCGACGGCTGTCCACCCAACCGGCGCCTGGCGCGCATCATAGACTTCGGGAAAACCAAGTTGCATGTTGATGCGGTCCAGGTCGGTATCCCAGGCCGGTGACTTCAACACGCGCCAGGTATCGTCCGTGCGGATCGTATACGATCCGCGGCTCGTGACGATCCGGGCATCAACCAGCAGTCCGGCACGTCCGCGCTGGGCGGAAAACGTCCAGTCCCCGTAATGGTGCACGGCCACGGCGATGGCGTTGGCTCCGCGCTGGAACAACGCCGCGGCATCGATCGTGTCGTAAGTTCGGTAGCGCGTGTGACTTCGTGACGGACCGCGACGGACCTCCGCACCGTTGACGTACAGGATGTACCGGCTGTCCGCGGTGATGCGGATCGTGGCGGCCTCGGGAACGGCGGAGATACTGAAGGACTTTCGGAAGTAAGCATACCCGTTGCGCGGGCTGGATTCACCGGATGTCCATATCCAGTTGCCGGAGATGCCCTGGGCATGCGCCGCGCCCGCCACGCACGTCAGCAGGGCGAGTACCAATATGTTGAAAATCGGGCGGAATCTCATAATCGCAATGACAGCGGCGCATTTGCAACGTCTGCCGTTTCATTTTAGGGCTCCGGAGAATCCTTGTGTAGCCCTCCGTCGCGCTAGGATGACGATGGCAGGAAGAGAATCTTTTTCGACATGGAGTAGATATGGAACATCGTTGCGACATTCTGGTGGCCGGCGGCAGTCTCGGCGGTTGCGCGGCCGCCCTTTCCGCGGCGCGTCTCGGCAAGCGTGTTATCCTGACCGAGGAAACCACGTGGCTTGGCGGCCAGTTGACTTCCCAGGCCGTTTCGTGCCCGGACGAGAACAACTACATTGAATCGTTCGGCTGTACCCGCACCTACCGGGCGATGCGGAACAACATCCGCGATTACTACCGGCGCAACTACCCGCTGAATCCGGAAGTGCGCGCTAATCCGATCTTCAATCCGGGCAACGGCTGGGTCAGCCATCTCTGCCAGGAACCGAAGGTCGGCCTGGCCGCCATTCTGGAACTCCTCGCGCCGCACGTTTCGGCGGGGCGAATCCTCATCTGGACACAACACAAGCCGATCAAGGCGACCGCCAAGGGCGACAAGGTCACATCGGTAACGTTCCGCAACCTGGAAACAGGCGACACGGAGACCGTTGGCGCCCCGTATGTGATCGACGCCACGGAACTGGGCGATCTTCTGCCATTGACCGGAACGGAGTACGTGAGCGGAGCGGAATCCCGCGCCGATACCGGTGAACCGCACGCCGTGGACGGACCTGCACAGCCCGACAACGTTCAGTCCTACACCTACTGCTTCCTCCTCGACCATATGGAAGGCGAGGACCACACAATTTCGAAGCCGAAAGGTTACGAGAAGTTCCGCGACGAGGCTCCGTTTGCCTGGACCCAGATTCACCCCATCACGCTGGAACCGCGGTACTTCTCCATGTTCCCGGATGAGGAAGGCAAGCAGTCGCTGTGGACCTACCGCCGCGTGCTGGACAAGTCGCTCTTTGCTCCCGGCGCTTTCCCCAGCGATGTCAGCCTCATCAACTGGCCGATGAACGACTACATCGGCGGGAACATCATTGACAAGCCGGAAGACGTGGTTCAGAAGCACCTCGACGCCGCCAAACGCCAATCGCTGAGCCTGCTGTACTGGATGCAGACCGAGGCGCCGCGCCCGGACGGGGGAACAGGCTGGCCCGGCTTGAGGTTGCGGCGCGACCTGGTCGGCTCGTGGGACGGACTGGCGCAGTATCCGTACATCCGCGAAGCCCGGCGCATCGTGGCGAAGTTCCGCGTGCTGGAACAGCACATCTCGCCGGAGTTCACCAACGACCCGCTGGCAGAGCAATTCGCGGACAGCGTGGGTATCGGCCTGTACCGTATCGACCTGCACCCGGCGTCCGGCGGCTACAACTACATCGATATCGGTTGCCGACCCTACCAGATACCGATGGGCTCGCTGATTCCTGTCCGCATGCGCAACCTTCTGCCGGGGTGCAAGAATCTGGGCGTCACGCACATCACGAACGGGGCGTTCCGGTTGCATCCGGTCGAATGGAACATCGGCGAATCCGCCGGGGCGCTGGCCGCGTTCTGCCTGGACAACGACACCGAGCCGCAGTCCGTGTACGAAAAGGAAGGCCGCCGCCTCGAGTACCAGAACCTGTTACAGAGCCTGGGCATCCCGCTGGAATGGCCGCGCATGCGGCCGGCGTGACGCCCTAACCCCCGCCCTTCGGGCACCCCCTTGCCCCTAGGGGAAGGGGGCCGGGGGGTTAGGGGGAGGTCCGTTCGCATCTGCCTTAACCCAATGAAGAAACTTGCTGAATACCTGACTGTGGAAGACGCCGCTGTTCTGATGAGGAAAACAGCAGACGAAATCGGCGCGTCCGAGGTCGCCGTTGTCCGCAACCTAGGTTACGTCTACAGCCCCGTTGAAATCTACCCTCTTGCGCCCAAGGTAACGGAACCGATGGACCGCATCGCCGCCTTCGCCGTGGATATGGACGGCACATCCACCACTACCGAACCGCTGGCCCTTCATTCGCTGGAGTACATGGTCCGCCGCTTCACCAACCGGATGACGCGCGAGGAATGGCCGGGACTGGATCGAACACATGATTACCCGTACGTCATCGGGAACAGCAACTTCCGGCACACCGAATTTCTGGTCAACCGCTACGAAACGCACCTCGATGTTGATGCCCTGCGGTCGGCCTTCATCGAGGCCCTGCTGTGGACGCTGGCCTGCATGGACGACCGCCACCGCTTGAAGGACATCCGCATCGACGCCGTCAATTGCGGGCTCGAGCCGCTTCTGGCCGATCCCGAATTCAACGCCCTGAAGGAATCGGGCGATGTCACCTCCAAAAACGCCGCCGCTTTGGCCCGCACCTTCGATGAACGGTATCGAAGCGCGTTCGACGTTTCGCACCACTCGGCGCTTGTTTCCGCCGCGCTGGACGTTTACTACCTGCGTTATCACTCCATCCTGCGGCTGGTGGAACGCGGAGAAGGCAAGCGTCTCTCCGGCGAGTTGCTTGGCGACAGCAGTCGGCACCTGGTCGAACCGATGCCAGGCTACGGTGTCTTCCTGGCGCTCATCAAGGGCTTTCTGGGCGAACACGCGGCCAAACTCGCCCCGGTGTTGCTTGCGCACTGCCCGGGTGACAAGGCAGAGGCCGAGAGGCGATTGGCGGACCTTGGAAGACGATTCCAAAGGCGTCCCGCCCGCATCGGACTCGTTACCGCTTCCATCGCCTATGAGACGCACGCAACCATCCGCGCCATTTTCGAGGTGATGCGCGAGGAGTCCGCCGAGTGGCCCCTACCCGGCGAAATGCTGTCAGACCTGGACGCATTTTTCACCGATTATATGTCGGCATACGACGGTTTCGTGTGCGCCACCGACGCCAGCGAAGCCCGGTTGAAACCGC
>Ga0302251_1000127_pt1 | contig 90244 bp, 101 predicted proteins | sample AAG_RA_Gln_MG_FD_193534 | JGI IMG/M metagenome (GOLD analysis project Ga0302251, IMG submission 193534) | Enriched activated sludge microbial communities from anaerobic digester in WTTP, New Holstein, Wisconsin, United States - AAG_RA_Gln | ecosystem: Engineered > Bioreactor > Anaerobic >... | reverse complement strand
ACCAGAGAGCTTGTCCCGCTTCCTCAACTTTTTGTTGCTGCGGGATCCCGCAAAGCGGGAAAAAGCTCTTGTCCTAGACCAGGCTAGACGATGGGGACTAAAGTGTCAATAATCGTTTGAATCTATCATTACCCTTGTAACTCTTGATCTCGTTTTCTCTCCGCCGGGCTTCATTCTGAATCGCATACACGTAATATATCATACCAGAGAGCTTGTCCCGCTTCCTTAATTCTTTTTGTTGCTGCGGGATCCCGCAAAGCGGGAAAAAGCTCTTGTCCTAGACCAGGCTAGACGATGGGGACTAAAGTGTCAATAAACGAATGAACGTGAACCCGTGCGGCTTAAGATCTCTCACTCTTCTTCGGCTACCACATGGGCGATACAAGAAACCTTATCTTTATCCTGCAGCTTGATAAGCCTGACACCTTGGGCGGAACGACCGGTAGTGCGGATGTCTTTTACTTCGCAACGAAGGAACATCCCGTTCTGCGTGATTACCATCAACCCATCTTTGTCGCTGACGGTCTTTAACGCTACGGCAGGGCCGTTCTTGGCGGTCACGCTGATATTAATAATACCTTTCCCACCCCTTCTGGTCAAGCGATAATCTTTTAAAGGCGTCCTTTTGGCAAAACCGAATTCCGTGACCGTCAGGACGGTCCCGTCTTGGGCGTCTTGCACCATTGAGATAACCTCATCCCCCTTGGCCAGGTTAATACCTTTGACCCCTTTAGCCCCCCTGCCCATCTCCCGCACGTCTTTTTCGTTGAAATGTATAGCCTTGCCCTGGCGCGTCCCGATCAACAGCTGCTGCTTGCCGTCGGTAAGTTCGACCCCTATCAATTCGTCTTTCGGCTCGATGGTTATGCCTAAGATACCGCCTTTGCGTGGATTACCGTAGGCGGCCAGCCGGGTCTTTTTCACCAAACCGAGTTTTGTGGCCATCACCAGGTACTTATTGTCGGAAAACTCCCGCACCGGGATGGTAGAACTTATCTTCTCGCCCTGGCTGATATCTATCAGATTGACGATCGCCTTCCCCTTCGAGGCCTTGCCTGCCTGAGGGATCTCATAGACCTTGAGCCAGTGCACCTGCCCTTTATCGGTAAAAACCAGCAGGTAATCTTTGGTGGATGCGACGAAAAGATGCTCGCTAAAATCCTCTTCTTTCAAGTCGGCTCCGGTGGCGCCGGTCCCGCCCCTCTTCTGTTTACGATAAGAGCTGACCGGCAGGCGTTTGATGTATCCGCCGTGGCTGATGGTCACCACCACGTCCTCTTCCGCAATCAGATCTTCTATCTCTATGTCCTGGACTTCTCCCACTATCTCCGTTCGCCTGGGATCACCGTATCTCTTTCTGAGATCGGCGAGTTCGGTCTTTATTATATGCTCTATCCTCTTCTCGGAAGCCAGGATCGCCCTGCATTCTTCGATTTTCTTCAACAGTTCCATATACTCGGCTTCGATCTTGTCCCGTTCCAGAGCGGTCAGCCGCTGCAACTGCATTTCCAGTATGGCCTGAGACTGCGCTTCGGAAAGCCCGAACTCTTTCATCAGGTTCTCTTTTGCCGCCGGGACGCTCTTGGAAGTTTTGATCACCTTGATGATGCGGTCGATGGACTTCAAGGCTATTTTCAGCCCTTCCAGGATATGGGCGCGTTTCAGCGCGCGGTCCAGATCAAACTGCGTGCGGCGCCTGATGATATTCTTGCGATGCAGGATATAACAGTCGAGCACCTGGCGCAAGGAAAGCACCCGGGGCCTGTTATCGACAAGCGCCAGCATGATCACCCCGAACGTCGTTTCCATCTGGGTGTGCTTGAAAAGCTGGTTCAGCGCTATCTGCGGCTCCGCGTCCCTTTTTAGTTCCACTACGACGCGCAGGCCGTCTTTATCGGATTCATCCCGAATGTCGGAAATCCCTTCTATTTTTTTATCCTCTACCAGTTCGGCAATGTCCTCTATCAAGCCGGATTTTTGCACCTGATAGGGGATCTCGGTGATCACAATGAGGTCTTTACCGTTCTTCTGCCGTTCGATGGCGGCGCGCGCGCGGACGGTCAGCTTCCCCCTTCCTGTAGAATATGCTTCCCTGATGCCCTCTTTACCGCAGATCACGCCACCGGTGGGAAAATCCGGGCCCTGAATATATTTCATCAATTCTTTCGCCTCGGCGTCCGGATTGTCTAAAAGACAGTTGACGGCGTCCGCCACTTCCCCCAGGTTATGCGGGGGGATATTGGTGGCCATTCCCACCGCGATGCCGCTGGATCCGTTCACCAGAAGATTGGGCAGAGCCGCCGGTAGTAAAAGCGGTTCCTTGAGCGATGAATCAAAGTTGGGCCCGAAATCCACGGTCTCCTTCTCTATATCATTGAGCATCTCGTCGGACACCGCGGCAAGGCGCGCCTCGGTGTAGCGCATGGCCGCGGCAGAATCCCCGTCTATGGAACCAAAGTTCCCCTGCCCGTCCACCAAGGGGTATCGCAGCGAGAAATTCTGCGCCATCCTTACCAGGGAATCGTATACCGCAGCGTCCCCGTGAGGATGGTATTTACCGAGCACCTCGCCGACCACGCGGGCACATTTTTTATAAGGCTTGCTGTGCTCGAGATTAAGCTCCTGCATGGCGAACAGGATGCGCCGGTGCACCGGTTTGAGCCCATCGCGCACGTCGGGAAGGGCACGTCCGACGATAACGCTCATGGCGTAATTCAGGTAAGCATCCTTTACCTCTTCCTCAATGTATACAGGGACGACTTTTTCGTTTCTCGCGTACATAACCTGCGTATCCTTTCCTTCGCTCCTCCGGCCGCCGTTTCGACGGCCGGCTTGCTGTATTTAATCCGGCGTGAAAGCCGGGGATTTCTGGGCGAGGGGATTAAACGTCCAGGTTTTTAACCTGGTGCGCGTAATCCTCGATAAACTGCCTGCGCGGATCAACCTGGTCTCCCATGAGCACCGTGAATATCTTATCCGCTTCCACCGCATCCTCGAGCGCGACCTTGAGCATCGTGCGCTTTTCCGGGTCCATCGTTGTTTCCCAAAGCTGCTGGGGGTTCATCTCGCCGAGACCTTTATACCGCTGTATATGCATCCCTCTGGTGGCCTGGGCGGTGATATGCTCCCGTAAAGCTTTCAGGGAAGAAAAATCGCTGTGCTGCGAATCGGCGGAGATCCGGAACAAGGCTTTTTCTTTCCCCGCGTCCTCTTTATCTTCCTCCTTCTTGCGCTCCTCCCTGACGTATGTGTTTATGTCCAGCCCGAGCTTGTCCAGCCGGGCAGCGATCTGTTCTATGTCCTGCGCCTCGAATATCTCCAGGATGTCATTCTCATCGTCTTTTTCCTGACCGCCGCCGGTCAGTTCCGCCAGTTCGTCGTCGGAATAAAGAAACTTCTCCTCACCGTCGGCGACGAGCCTGTAAACAGGCAGTTTCCCGGTTTTTTTATTGCGGCAGCCCAGATAGCGGCGGAAATTAACGTTCTTTTTTCCCAGCAGTTTCTCGAATCTGCCCAATTCCACAAGACAAGCGAGAAGTTCCTTGAACTGATTGTCGGTAAATAGCTGTTTGTCTTTCAGCTTCATCAACTGACACCCTTCGCGGCCGAGATCCAGGAGCAGATCATTCATCTGCTGTTCCGTCTGGATATACTCCTCCCTCTGCCCCCGTTTTATCTTGTAGAGCGGCGGTTGGGCTATGTAAATATGCCCCTCTTCCAACAGTTTGGGTATCTGGCGGAAGAAAAGAGTCAGGAGCAGGGTGCGTATATGCGAACCGTCCACGTCGGCATCGGCCATCAGCACTATTTTATGATAACGCAGCTTGGCGACGTCGAATTCCTCCCCTACGCCGGTCCCCAGGGCGGTAATAATGGTGCGGATCTCTTCATTGGAAAGTATTTTATCCAAGCGGGCTTTTTCCACATTCAATATTTTGCCTTTTATCGGTAATATCGCCTGAAAGCGGCGGTCGCGCCCCTGTTTTGCCGAACCGCCGGCAGAGTCGCCTTCGACTATGTACAGTTCGCACAAAACCGGGTCCCGCTCGGAACAATCGGCCAACTTCCCCGGCAGTCCGCCGGACTCCAGCGCGCTTTTGCGCCGCGTCAACTCCCGGGCTTTCCTGGCCGCGTCGCGCGCGCGCGACGCCATGATCACTTTATCCACGATCTTATTGGCCACCGACGGGTTTTCTTCAAAAAAACTGCTCAAAGAATCGAATACGGCCGACGCCGTGAGCCCTTCCGCCTCGGAATTGCCGAGCTTGGTCTTCGTTTGCCCCTCGAATTGCGGATTGGATATCTTGACGGAGATCACCGCGGTCAACCCCTCACGCGTGTCCTCGCCGGAAATGGTAATCTCGTTTTTCAGAAGATTCTTGTTCTTGGCATGCTGGTTCAACGCCCTGGTAAGCGCCGCCTTAAAGCCGGAAAGGTGTGTTCCCCCTTCGATCGTATTTATGTTGTTGGCGAAAGAAAAAAGGTTTTCCGAATAGCCGTCGTTGTATTGGAGGGCCGCTTCAAGATATATGCCTTCGTTCTCCTTTTCAAAGTAAACCACCTTGTTGTGCAGCGGGTTTTTGTTCTGATTGAGGTATTCGACGAACGAAACGATCCCTCCTGAAAACTTGAAAACCGTCTCTTTTTCCTGGCGCTCGTCTTTAAGGAGAACCTCCAAACCTTTATTGAGAAACGCCAGCTCCCTTAAACGCTGCGAAAGGATATCATAGGAATACTCTATATTCTTGAATATTTCCTTGTCCGCCTTGAAAGTGACCTTGGTGCCGGTGGATTTGGCCTTGCCGATCACCGTCAGTTTAGAAACCGTTCTTCCTTTCTCATACCGCTGGTGATATATCTGCCCGTCGCGCTTGACCTCGACTTCCAGCCACTCGGACAGCGCGTTGACGCAGCTGACTCCCACGCCGTGCAGCCCTCCGGAGACCTTATAAGCCGCGTGGTCGAATTTACCGCCCGCGTGCAACGTGGTCAAAACAACCTCAACCGCCGGTTTTTTTTCTGTCTTATGCATATCCACCGGGATGCCGCGTCCGTTATCGCTCACACTGACGCTGTTGTCGGGATGTATCGCGACCTCTATCTTATCGCAGACGCCGGCCAGCGCCTCGTCTATGGAATTATCCACTACTTCATAAACAAGATGATGCAGCCCGCGCGTTGCCGTGTCGCCGATATACATGGCCGGTCTGCGCCTCACCGCCTCCAGGCCTTCAAGCACCTGTATTTTGGTAGAATCGTAATTTTTGCTGGAACCGGATATTCCCATCTTCACCGCTTCTTTCTTCTTATTATCTTTTTTATCTGCTTGTTCCATTCGCCTTCCCTCTCGTTGCCGCTTTTTTAACCGACAAGCTGAAACGGATGTCTTTTATCCCCGCCGACGGACAAACCTTGCGCGCTTTCTCCAGTAATTCGTTCTTCTTCATCCCCAACTGGAACATCCATCCGGTAGAATCCACACTTATGAAGAGCACGCCTCCCCGGCATCCGCGGAATGCGGCGTGAGGAAGCTCTTTCTGCTCCAGTATCTTGGGTATTATATCTTCGGGATTTTCCGGGGGCAGAGACGCTTTTTTTTTCTCCAGCGCGCAGAGTACCGCGCCGAGGGTTTCTTTTATTTTTTCCATTTTACCCCAGACGCATCGGAAGGACAATATAAATGTATCCGTCCACCCTTATCACTCCAGGTTTTTCTCCGTCGGTCAACTCAAAATTCAACTTCTCTTCTTCCAGGTTCTTCAAAACATCAATAAGATAATTCGGATTAAAGCCGATCATTATTTCCCGGCCCTGGTAATCCACCGGGACCTCTTCGCGCGATTCGCCGATATCCGGCGTTGATTTCGACACAACCATCTTGTTCTTGAAAACCTCGAATTTCACCGCTTGGTAATCAGGGGTGGCGAGCAAAGAAGCCCTGCGCACGGCCAATAGGAACTGCTCCCTGGAAATCTGCATTTTAGTATCGGACGGGGCTGGTATCACCTGCCGGTAATCCGGGAACTCCCCCTCTATCAATCTGGATATCACCACCACGGAATCGAGATCAAAAAGCACCTGGTTGTTGCCGAGTATCAGGGAAACTTCTTTACCGTCCGATAAATTACGGTTTAATTCATGGATGGTTTTTATCGGCACAATTACTTTGACCGTCTTATCGAAAGATTGTTTCAATTTCCTCTCTATGACGGCGAGCCGTTTGCCGTCGGTGGCGACAAGAGTCAGCGCATTGTTCTCTATTTTGAACAATATCCCGTTGAGTATATAACGCGTTTCGTCGAAAGATACGGCAAAAGAAGTCAAAGCCAGCATCTCCTTTAATATCCCCTGATCTATTTTCACCGCTTCTTTGTCTTTAAACTCCGGCAGTTTGGGAAACTCTTCTTTCGGCAATCCTATTATTTTAAATTGACAGTTTTCTGTCTCAATTAAAACAAGGTTGTTTTTTTTGGTATTGATCGTGGTGGTGGTGGTTCCGGGCAGTTCTCTTATAATATCACCGAAACGTTTAGCCGGCACGGAAACGGAGCCTGTTTCCAAAACATTCACAGGAATTACACAGCTTATCCCAATATCAAGATCGGTGGCGGTTAATCTTAACGAATTGTTCCCGGTTTCAAGTAAAATATGGGATAATATAGGTAAGGCTGCTTTCGAACTAATGATATTCTGTACAGCCTGGATGCCTTCCAATAAAACAGACTTATCCACAGAAAATTTCATTTTGGGCTCCTTTTACTATTATTACTTTCTTTATTGAAGAAAAGGAATTGTATAAGTATTAATACAGCGACAAAAATGTGAATAGGAACAAAAACAATTGTCGTTTCAATATATTACAACTTTCGCATCTTCTGAATAACCTGTGATTTTATTGTTGAATGATCCGAATAACCTTATTTACTTGATTTTTTAAATCAGGATTATTGATTAAATCATTTTTTATTTTATTATAAGAATGCAAAACCGTAGTATGGTCTTTTCCCCCAAAAGACGCCCCGATTTCAGGTAAAGACATATCCGTCAACTCCCTGCTTAAATACATCGCGATCTGCCTCGGTACCACGATATTTTTGTTTCTTTTTTTTGTCCTTAACTCGCTCAAAGTGATGCCGAATTCTTCCGAGACGCAGCGTTGAATAAAATCGACGGTAATCAGTTTTTGCGGTTCTTTCATTAAATCTTTTAATATTTCTTTCGCCAATTCAAGATTAATTGCCTTTTCTTCCAGCAAAGAATAAGCGATCGTGCGTATCAACGCGCCTTCCAATTCCCGTATATTTGTTTTTATAAGCTGGGCGATGAAGAAAATCACCTCGTCGGGAACTATCACCGGCTCTCTTTCCACCTTTTTCTTTAATATAGCCACTCTTGTTTCCAGATCCGGCGGCTGTATATCCGTGGTCAACCCCCAGTTAAATCTGGACACAAGACGTTCCTGTAGATTATTAATCTCCTTCGGCGGGCGGTCCGAAGAGATAATGATCTGTTTGTGCGCATCATAAAGAGCGTTGAAGGTGTGAAAAAATTCCTCCTGAGTCGATTCCTTCCCCGCGATAAAATGAATGTCGTCAATCACCAAGACGTCCACATTCCGGTATTTCTGGCGGAATGCCGGCGTGGAATGATGCTGAATGGCGTCGATTAACTCATTGGTGAATTTTTCCGACGACAAATAACATATTTTTTTCGGCGCGTCGCCTTTATTTCTTATATGATGGCAGATGGCCTGGATCAAATGCGTTTTCCCCAACCCCACCCCTCCGTAAATGAACAAAGGATTGTATATCTTTGCCGGAGATTGGGCCACCGCGAGGGAATATGCGTGAGAGTGCCGATTTGACGGCCCTATTACGAAATTCTCGAAGGTGTAACGCGGATTCAGTGCCAGTCCGTCGGACGGTGCGGCATGTCCGGGATACACTTCCTTCGGGTTTTCCGGCTGCTGTTGAGGTTGTGGTTCGCCTCCAGTTTCGATCTGTATAGAGACGCCGGCGGAAAGAAAAAGCCTCGCCGCCTCTTGTATGTGTCCCCCATAATTCTTTTCCACCCATTCCCGGAAGAATGTATCAGGGGCTTTCAATATCAGGGTATCTGTGCCTTCAAATTTGTGCTGCAGCGGTTTGATCCATGTTTCGAAAGCCGTCTCACCTGCGCGCTCTTTTAAGAAAGCGGTTATTTTCAGCCAGGGATCTTCGTGGTTCATGCTCATTGCCGGGTAATCTACAGAATTCACAGATTATCCACATCTTTAATAAATCTGTGGATATGTTGTTTTGCAGGCGTTATCTGCCGAATTTTAACGACAAATAATTATACTGCAAATGCAAAAGCAGTCAATAAATATTGTTGCTTGACCCGGGGTTTTTTGTGTGATAAAATCTTTTTCTACGCGCCAAACTTTAATGCTTGACTGAAGTTAGAGTTCTGATATAATCAATCATTATTTTATACTTCGACGGCGCTCAAACCGCGCCTTTTAGGCCGTGGCGCGTCGAATTGATTTTTCCTCAACCCGTCAAAAAATGGAGCGACAATGAAGAAACATTTGACGACGCCATCTAAGCGCGTAGGTAAAAGGAAGCACGGTTTCAAAAAACGGATGTCCACAAAAGGCGGCAGAAAAACGTTAGCTCGTCGTCGGCAAAAGGGAAGGAAAAGGCTGTCTATTTAATGATCCGGAGAATCTGTCTGAGCATTATAGATATCTATCAAATGTATATCAGAGGATTTTTCCCGGCATGCTGCCGTTTTACACCTACTTGTTCGGAATATGCCAGGCTGGCATTTATACGTTACGGTTTACTCACCGGCGGCCTGAAAACTCTGTTCCGCATATTAAAATGTCAACCATTTAATCCGGCTTCCGGATACGACCCCTTAAAATAACTATGGAAAAAAGGCTAATTTCTGCAGTAATCATTTCTACCTTGATTTTAATCATTTGGTCCGGCGCAACTAAAAAATACTATCCCATTGAAAATAAAGTAGTTACAGCAAAAAGCACCGCAGTTCAGTCGCCCAGACCAACGACCAACACCACACGGCCGGAAATTAATATTAATGAACTGAGCGCTTTTAATAATGATCACTTCGCCGCCTATTTTAGCGAAAAAGACGCGGCGATCTGGGAAATTGTTTTTAAAAAATATAAAGACTCTGGATTGAATTTAAAACACGCTTTCTTCCTGGAAGACAATGGGTTAACATTTAGAAAATCGACAGTCAACCGGCATTCTATTGCTTTTACTGCTGCCGATAAAGAGAAGAGAATAGATAAGATATTTAAGTTTGATTCTAAGAATTATGCATTAGATGTGGAAATAGTTGTTGAAAACATATCTAATAATCCTATAGAGTTTCGTATCCCATTAATATTAGGGGAGTTTACGATTAGTAATGATAACCAGGGGCGGTTTGATAAACTTACTATTTCCAGCCAGGATAAAATTAAACATCTGAATCTACGCAAAACAGCCACTTTTCAAGATATAAGCTTTATTTCTTATGGAGATAGATATTTTACTGTAATTTTAGGTGTTCCAGCGCGCTTGCTTAAAGCCCAGGTTAATCCTGTAGGACAAAACAGCACAGAAATTGCGCTTTTAGACGAAAAAATAACGCTTTTACCGAGACAAAAAGAAGTTCTTAAATATAACACATACATAGGCCCACAAGATATTAAGACGATAGCTTTGGTAAACAAACAATGGTCTGCGGTAATAAATTTCGGCATGTTTGATTTTATAGCACAGCTGTTATTGCAGATGTTGGAATTTTTCTATCAAATAGGCCATAATTGGGGGGTTGCAATCATCCTGCTCAGCGTGGCTATTTATCTTATTTTATTCCCTTTATCTATAAAGCAGTTGAGATCAATGAAGCAGATGCAGGAATTACAGCCTAAAATAGAAGTGCTACGTAAAACATATAAAGATAATCCTCAACGCTTGAATAAAGAAATAATGGAACTATACCGCAGGCATAAAATTAATCCTTTAGGCGGCTGTCTGCCGGTTTTGTTGCAAATACCCGTGTTTTTTGCCTTATATCAGGTTTTAATTCGCTCCGTAGCACTCAAAGGAGCGAAATTCTTCTGGATTCAAGATCTTTCTCTGCCGGATAAAATAATCTCGTTACCAGGGACATACCCGTTGATAGGTAATTCCATCAATATATTACCCATTTTGATGTCGATAAGTATGTTTTTTCAGCAGAAATTATCTTCTGCTACGCAGATGAGCTCTTCTTCTGAACAGCAAAAAATGATGCTTATCCTTTTTCCTATAATTTTTGTGTTCATCTTTTATAATATGCCTGCGGGCTTAGTTTTGTATTGGTTAGTTAATAATATTCTGATGTTAGTGCAACAGGTTAGAATGAACCGTATCAAAAAGACCGAAACAGTATCATAACCGTATCAAAAAAACAAAGGGAACCGTATAACCGTATCATGAAAGACCCTAAAGATATTGAAAGTTATGAATTTGAAGGAAATAGTTTTGAAGACGCTATTCAGCAAGCTTTGACAAAATTAAAAATTCCTAAAGAAAAGCTGAGTGTGGAAATCCTGACCGAAGGAGCTAAGGGATTATTCGGCATGCCGGGAGTCAAGCCGGCACGTATTAGAGTCAGTATAAAGACAAATTAGCACATGTTCCGCGTGGAACAGGACAAGATATGGGAAGAATAATCGCTGTATGTAATCAAAAAGGGGGTACTGGTAAAACTACCACTGCCATAAATATAGCGACTTACCTTGCTTTGGCAGGGGAACAGGTTCTCTTGCTTGATTTGGATCCGCAGGCGAATGCCACAAGCGGTTTAGGAATAAATAAGCACGATATCAAAAGGAGTACTTATCATATTTTACTGGAAGAAATCGGTTTAGCAGAAGTCGTTATGCCTACCCTGGTAAAAAATCTAACTCTTGCGCCAGCAAATGTGGATTTGACCGGTGCCGAGGTAGAATTAGTTGGTGCGCTGGGGAGAGAATATCGTCTGAAGAATATCCTCGCACATGAAAAAGAAAAGTATGACTTTGTGATAATAGATTCTCCGCCGTCATTAGGTTTATTGACAATTAATGGGTTGTGCGCGGCTAATACGGTTTTAATACCGGTGCAATGTGAGTATTATGCCTTAGAAGGATTGACCCAATTGATGAATACAGTAGGCCTGGTCCGAAAACATCTGAATCCGGAATTAGAGATAGAAGGCGTTTTGATGACCATGGCTGATTTCCGTACCAATCTGACAAAAGAGGTCATAGAAGAAGCCCGGAAATTTTTTAAAGACAAGGTATTCAATTCGGTTATTCCCCGCAATGTACGACTTACAGAGGCCCCCAGCTATGGTAAACCGATTGCAGTTTATGATAAAGATTCCATCGGAGCTGCCAAATATGAAGAGTTAACACAAGAGATCTTACAGGGTACCGTTGTCAAACCTGTTACCGGAAACAGCGAGAATGGGGTACCCCCGGGGTAATGTTTTGCTTGTATTTTTGTAGGCAGCCAAGTCGAAATTTACATAGTGAAATCAGAGGATCAATATCAGGGAGGTTTAATGGAGAAAAAGGCTTTAGGCAAAGGGATCGGGGCTTTAATCCCACCAGCACCGGTCATTCCTTTCAGTAACGATCCAACGGTTGCCCCTGCGGGAGGTACTACCAGCAACAGTGTTACTTATTTGCCGATGTCGTCTATAAAACCTAATCCTTTGCAACCCCGCGATACTTTTGATTCGCAAAGCCTGGAAGAGCTTACGCAGTCCATAAAGGAAAAAGGCATATTACAGCCGGTATTAGTCCGTCAACAAGGAGATGTTTATGAGCTTATAGCCGGAGAACGGCGTTATAGAGCCGCTAACCTGTTGAATCTCAAAGAGATACCTGTTATTGTACGCAATGTTGATGACCGGGATTCCTTGGAATTGGCACTGATCGAAAACATACAAAGGGAAAATCTTAATGTTATTGAAGAGGCACGAGCATATCAATATCTGGTAGAGAAGTTTTCGGTAACCCAGGAAGAATTGAGCGATGTGCTCGGCAGGGCCCGGGCGACTGTAGCTAACATATTGCGATTATTGAAGTTACCGCAAGAAATTCAAGAGGAGATCAAGAAAGGGCGCATATCATACGCCCACGGAAGAGCGCTTTTAGAAGTACAGGATATAAATCAACAGCGTAAGCTGGTGCAAGATATCATAAGTAAAGGCCTGTCTGTTCGGGAACTGGAGACGTTGTTGAAAAGCGGACGCTCTTCACTGGGGCCTATCAAGAAGAGACATTTAAAGCCGGCTGAAGGAGACGCCATGGTGGCCGTGCTGGAGGAGGAGCTTCAGCATATACTCGCTACCAAGGTTAGGATAGTGAAGAAAAAGAAACGGGGTTCGATAATCATCGAATTCTATTCAACGGAAGATATGAAACGGCTCAGCGATAAAATCAAACAGGCATTCTCGTCATAAATCCCCGGAAGGAGAGACAGCTATGGACAATCAGGCGATATTGATCTTGATAAAACCGGACGGCTTGAAAAAGTCGCTGACGGGGAACATTCTTACCAGACTTTCCGAGACCAAACTGGAGATTGTCGCCGCCAAAATGGTCAGGGTATCGAGGGATCTGGCCGCGGCTCATTATCAGCATTTGAAAGACAAGCCGTTTTTTCCTGAGCTTATAAGCTATTTACAGGGGGAATTGCATAACCGTCGTAAAGTAATGGCCCTGGTTTACTGGGGACCGGACGCCATCAACAAATGTCGGCAGCTTGCCGGAGCGACCAATCCGGAAGAAGCGGACCCTACGACGATCCGCGGGTCTTACGGCCGGATCACCACCAAAGGGCTTTACGAGAACGTGGTGCACGTATCCTCAAGCCCGGAAGAAGCGGAGCGCGAGATAAAGCTTTGGTTCCGGCCGGAGGAGATCATCGTCGAGCTCTACCCGGCCAGGGAGAGCGTCGAGAAAGAGAAGAGAACACTCGCCTGGGCGTAAGCAAGGCGCGAAAATCCCCGGCTTGCAAGCCGGGAGATTCGGTCTTCATCCGTAGCATTATACCTTATCGAAAAAGAAAACCCGGGTTTATTGCCGGGGAGCTTAATCGTTCCACATCCCACTCCGCCTGCGGAGAGCGAGAGGAGAGTTGAGTTATGATCAGCAGCATGACCGGTTTCGCCAGTAATGAATCCTCGCTGGACCCCTGCGGCAGGATTTGCGTGGAGCTGCGCAGCATCAATCATAAGTTCCGCGAAGTATCCTTGCACCTGCCGGAAGGTTTCCTTTCCCTGGAGGAGCGAATCAAGAAGGAGATCGAATCCAAGGTGAAACGCGGCAGGATCACCTGCGTGATCTCGATAACCGGCGGCGCGGCCAACAAGATTTTCGTAAACCGAAAACTGTTGAAAAATTATCTCGCGGAGCTGCATCATATCAGGAATGAATTCAGGATCAGCGATAATATCCGCATGGTCGAGTTGATCAATCTTCCCGGGATTCTTTCTCTGGAAGAAAGCACTTTGTCCAAGAACAAGATATGGCCCATCCTGAAGCATCTTCTCTTTAAATCGGTGCAGGACTTGTTGAAGACAAGGCAGCGCGAAGGCAGGGCCATAGCCGGTTACCTGAAAGTGCGCGCCGGAAAGCTGGAGCGTTTTCTCAAAAATGTGAAATCCCGTTTCTCCGAAAGCGTCAAGGCCAAACTGGCGGTCTTGCGCAGCGACGACGAGAAAGCGTCTTTCCTGAAAGACGCCGATATCAGCGAGGAGATGGAAAGGCTGGCTTTTCATATCAAGAACCTCACGAGGAAACTTTCGGCCAGCGGCGCGGTAGGGAAAGAGGTGGATTTTATCGCCCAGGAGATGCAGAGAGAGACCAATACCATGGGCGCGAAATCGAGTGATACGCGTATTTCGGCGCTCGTTGTGCAGATGAAAAGCCAAATAGAGAAGATACGCGAACAGGCGCAGAATATAGAATAGCCCGGGAAACAGGTGAAAGCTGCCTCCGACAGAAAGAAAAAAGGCCAAGAAGGGTTTATTTTTATAATCTCCGGCCCTTCAGGGTCGGGGAAAACGACCCTTGCCCGGCTGTTGTTGAAGCAGAGGAATGCCTTTCGCGGCAGGCTGGTAAAATCCGTGTCTCTGACCACCCGCAGTCCGCGTTCGGCGGAAAAACCCGGCAGAGACTATTTTTTTGTCGGCAGAGAAGAGTTTTTGCGGTTGCGCAGGGATAAAAAAGTCCTTGAATGGACGAAATATTTGGAGTATTATTACGGCACGCCTAAAGAGTTCGTAGAGAGCTGTTTAGACAAGGGTAAGTATCTTTTGATGTGCCTGGATCACAAAGGCGCGATGCGGGTGAAGAAGGCGTATCCGCGCCGCAGCGTGAGCGTGTTTCTCCGGCCGCCTTCCCTGCAGGTGCTGGAGCGCAGGATCCGCGGCCGGTGCAGCAGCACCTCTGAAGAAGAGATAAGAAAGAGGATGCTGAAAGCGAGGCGCGAAATGCGGCTGTGCGGCAGGTACGACCATTGCGTGGTGAACGGAGATTTAGAACACGCGTTGAAGGATTTAAAAAAGATCATCGGTAACAGCGTAACGCGCGCAAAAGGAGAGGTTTAACGAATGGAACATCTTGATGTGCAGAGTATGGTTGCGAAAACAGACAATTCGATATATAAGCTCGTTGTGCTGGCTTCCAAAAGGGCCCTTGAGATTTCCGAGGGTCAGCCGAAACTGGTACAAGTCACTTCAGCCAATCTGAAGCCTTCCATCATAGCCCTGGCCGAGATCTCCGCCGGCAAAATACAGGTAGCGACGGAAAAAAATGGCGGGTAGGAAGAACGTCATTCTCGGTATAACGGCCGGCGCGGCAATCTATAAGGCATGCGAGATCGTGCGCAGGCTGAAAGAAGCCGGTTTCAACGTTATCCCGGTACTTACCGAAGAGGCAGCCGGATTGATCAATCCGCTGTTATTCCGGGCTTTAAGCGGGAATAAGGTATATTATAAACTTTTCGACGGGGGGGAGGACTGGGAGATCGAGCACGTTTCCCTCGCGGACAAAGCCGACATAATACTCGTGGCGCCGGCGACCGCCAATCTGCTCGGGAAGATAGCCGCCGGGATTTGCGACGATCTGTTAAGTTGCGTTATCGCCGCCAGCAAGGCTCCGGTTTTTTTCTGCCCGGCGATGAACGAGAATATGTATTTGAACAGGATTACGCAGGGGAACATCGCCAGGCTGAAGGAATGCGGGTATAAATTCATCGGGCCCAAAAAAGGCATGCTCGCCTGCGGGAAAAAAGGGACCGGCTGCCTTGAGGACGTGGATGTTATCGTCGGGAAGGTCAAGGCCGGTCTGTTGTCCAGCCGCTAAGACGGCGCCCGGAAGATTGCGGCGGCATAGCCAAGTGGTAAGGCAGTGGTCTGCAAAACCACTATTCAGCGGTTCGAATCCGCTTGCCGCCTCCAGGTTTAACAAATGTACCGGGCCGGGGTGGCGAAATTGGCATACGCACGGGACTTAAAATCCCGCGACCGCAAGGTCTTAAGGGTTCAACTCCCTTCCTCGGCACTAATGCGCTGTTAAATACGTTCTTTAAACAGCGCACGGAGTAATCGAGATTTGATTCGCTGGCAGTTCTCGATTATCAGATCCACGGCGGTAAACAAATTTAGTCGGGCTCATAGCTCAGTTGGTTAGAGCGTCACGTTGACATCGTGAAGGTCAGGGGTTCGAGTCCCTTTGGGCCCACCATCATTTATGGACAATATGGACATAGAGGTATTAAGGCATTCCTGTTCTCATATCATGGCATACGCCGTGCAAGAGTTGTGGCCGGGGACCAAGCTCGGCATAGGCCCCGCCATAGAAGACGGGTTTTATTATGATTTCGACAGGAAAGAGCCTTTTGTCGAAGAAGACCTCGCGCGCATCGAGGAAAAAATGCGCGAGATCATTTCCCGCGACGAGCCTTTCATTGCCGTAAAGATGAATAAGGACGAGGCGCGGAGGCTGTTTTCCGGCCTGCAGGAAGATTATAAACTGGAATTGCTCAAAGAGATACCGGGCGATGAGGTCACCGTGTACAGGACCGGGGAAAAATTCGTGGATTTATGCCGCGGCCCGCATGTCCCTTCCTCCGGCAGCATCAAGGCCTTCAAGCTTGTTTCGCTTGCCGGCGCTTACTGGCACGGGATAGAGACTAATCCGATGCTGCAAAGGATTTACGGGGTCTGTTTCGAGCAAGAGAGCCGGCTGCAGGAGCATCTGCGCAACATCGAGGAAGCGAAAAAAAGGGATCACCGTAAACTCGGCCCGCAGTTGGGGCTGTTCGACATCTATCACGAAGAAGCCGGCGCCGGACTGGTCTTTTATCATCCTAAAGGCGCTGTCCTGCGCAGTATCATAGAGGATTATGAAAAGAAAGAACATCTGCGCCGCGGGTACCAGATGGTGATCACCCCGCATATCATGCAGGCGGGGTTATGGAAGACTTCCGGGCATTATGATTATTACAAAGAGAACATGTATTCCTTTCCGATCGAGGGGAAAGAATATGTTCTCAAGCCGATGAACTGCCCGGGGCATATCCTGATATACAAATCCAGGATACGCAGTTACAGAGAATTGCCTCTGCGGCTTTTTGAACTCGGGACCGTGTACAGGCATGAAAAGGCGGGCGTTATGCACGGCCTCCTGCGCGTGCGCGGTTTTACCCAGGACGACGCGCATATTTTTTGTCTGCCCGAGCAGCTGAAGAGCGAGATCCAGGGGATAATAGATTTCGTCTTCGACACTATGAAAGTTTTCGGATTCGGCTCTCTCGGCATAGAGCTGAGTACCAGACCGGAAAAATACATAGGTTCGGAAAAGGATTGGGAAACTGCGACATCCGCGCTGGAAGGCGCGCTGAAGGAACGCGGCGTGGCTTACGACATCAACCACGGCGACGGCGCTTTCTACGGGCCGAAGATAGATATCAAGCTGAAAGACGCTTTGAAACGGACCTGGCAATGCGCCACCATACAATGCGACTTCACCCTGCCGCAGCGTTTCGGACTGGTTTACGCCGATGCCGATGGTTCGCAGAAACAACCGGTCATGCTGCACCGGGTGGTCTTGGGCAGCCTGGAGAGGTTCACCGGGGCCTTGATCGAACATTACGGAGGCGGCCTTCCTTTATGGCTTTCTCCGGTGCAGGTGATACTTGTGCCGTTGAAAGAGGAGCAGGCTGTTTACGCGGCGGAGACCGCCAGAATCCTGGAGACAGCCGGGATAAGGGTGAAAGTGGACGGGCGCAACGAAACCCTGAATAAACGTATTCGGGAAGCGGAACTGGAGAAGGTCCCGTATGTCGCCGTTATCGGCGGACGGGAGACGGAAAATAAAACCGTTTCCCTGCGAAAAAGAGGGGCCGGAGACCTGGGCGCGCTGTCCCGCGATAAATTCCTGGAATTGCTTGAGCAGGAAGCCGGGGAGCGCAAATAAGTCCGCGCGGGTGCGCGGAGCCAAACATTCAGCGTGGTCGTCGGGCGCGGCATGAAACCGGCGCGTAACGGCCGCGGGAAGGAGGGATGGTAAGATAAAAAAGTTCATCAGAATCAACGAGAAAATAAGATCTTCGCAGGTTCGTCTGATAGGCCCGGAAGGAAATCAGCTCGGGATAGTTTCGATACAAAAAGCCCTGGAACTGGCCGCTCAAAGCGAGCTGGATCTGGTAGAGGTCGCTTCAGGCGCCGTTCCTCCGGTCTGCCGCATCTTAGATTTCAGCAAATTCAAATATGACCAGGAGAAGAAAGAACGGGAAGCGAAAAAACATCAAAAGATGGTCCGTCTCAAGGAGATCCGTCTTAAGCCGAACATTGACCAGCATGATTACAAGACCAAGCTGAAGCAGGTGGTGGATTTCCTGAAAGATAAGAACAAAGTCAGGATCAATCTTTTTTTCCGCGGCAGGCAGATGGAGCACATAGATATCGGCAGGAAACTGCTCGATAAGTTCGTAGTTGACACCCAGAACGACGGTATAGTGGAGAAAGGCGCTGCCATGGAAGGCAGGATTATTTCTATGGTGATCGCCCCGAAATAGACCGCGTGACACGGGCAGCACCGGCAAGGACGGGACAGCAAGAAGCCTTTTTGTCTTTTGTCCGGGAAGTAAATATGAGGAGAGAAAGAGAAATGCCAAAATTAAAGACTAAAAAGGGCGTGGCCAAAAGGTTCAAGGTTACCGCCAAGGGCAAGGTCAAATACGCCCCGTGCAACAAGAGTCATCTTTTGACAAACAAGAAAAGATCCAGGATCCGGAAGCTTAGAGAGTCGGACACCGTAAGCCTGGGAAAGCACGAGAAGTATCTTAAAAGGCTGCTGCCTTACGCATAGAGGCCGGCAGCGCGCGTTTTTCCCGGAGTCGCACCCGGGAATCAGTAAAAAGAGAGAGGTTAGTCATGGCAAAAGTGAAACACAGTGTTGCTACAAGAAGAAGAAAAAAGAGAGTATTAAAACAGGCGGAAGGATATTGGGGAGACCGCAGCAAGCAGTTTCAACAGGCCCGCCGGGCGGTGATGCACGCGCTGGTCTATGAATACCGCGACAGGAAGAATCGCAAACGCGATTTCCGGAGGCTCTGGATCAGCAGGCTTAACGCCGCCTGCCGTTCCTGCGGCATGAAATACAGCGAATTCATAAACGGCCTTAAAAAAGCGCAGGTGGGACTGGACAGAAAAGTCCTTTCAGACCTGGCAATACGCGATCCCAAGGCTTTTGAGGAACTGATAAAAATCGCCAAAGCATAAGTATCCGTTTTCGCTCCACTACCGGGATAGAAAATGTACGTGATCATAGTCGGTTGCGGCAGGGTAGGCGCGGAGTTGGCCAGGCTTCTTTCGGGAGAAGGGCACAATGTCGTCATCATCGACAAGAACAAGTCCGCTTTTTCCCGGCTGGGAGACGCCTTCAACGGCCTTACACTTTCCGGAAACGGCTTCAACCAGGCTTTGCTTAAGCAGGCCGGGATCGAAAAAGCCGATGCCTTCTGTTCCGTGACCAACGGCGATAATACCAATTTGATCGCCGCGCAGGTGGCCAAACGCATTTTCAACGTTCCGAAAGTCCTCGCCAGGATTTACGACCCGCAGCGCGCGCACATCTACACCGCGCTGGGGATGGACATCATCAGCGGCACCGTGCTTTTTGCGGCGATGCTCCGCGACAAAATAATAGAAAGCCGCTTCTCCAGTTATTTGATAGAGACAAAAGAACTCGGCGTGCTCGAACTGGAGGCCAAGAACGGCCTTGCCGGGAAGACGATAAAGGAAATAAACATCCCCGGTGAGTTCATGGTCGTGGCTCTGCGCAATCTTGAAGGCGTGGTTATTCCAGAGCCGTCTTTAGTGCTGAATGAGACCGATACGCTCACGGGGGTGGTAAAAGTCGCCAGCCTTAAGAGCATCAAGGAGAAATTCGGGCTTTAGTCTTTTCTTCCGGAGAAAGTTATGTATATCCTTATAGTAGGCGCCGGAAAAGTTGGATACTTCCTCGCCAGGAGGCTTTCCGAAAGCGGACATACCGTTTCCATCGTGGATAGCGACCGGGATATTTGCGAAGAAACGGCTCGGAGCCTGGAAGTGCTGGCGATCAACGGCGACGGCTGCGACCAGGAAATACTGTCGGAAGCGGGAATATCCCGCGCCGACGTCGTGGCCGCGGTCACCGGCGACGATGAGGATAACCTTGTCATCTGCCAGTTGGCCAAAGAACGTTTCGGAGTAAACCGCACCGTCGGCAGGGTCAACGATCCGGACAACGAGTCCACTTTTTTCAAGCTGGGCGTTGACGTCCCGGTGGACGCGACGAAAATAATAGCCAAGATTATCGAGGAAGAGGTCTCCTTTTCCGATTTCGTGAACCTGATGAGCTTCAAACGCGGCAAGCTCGCTCTTGTGCGCGTCGACCTGCCGGGCGATTCTCCCGTTATCAATAAACAGGTCAGCCAGCTCCAACTGCCCGCCGATTCCGTCCTGGTTTCCATATTGAGAAAAGAGGAAGTTATCGTTCCCAGAGGGAACACCGTTCTGCAGCCGGGGGACGACGTGATCGCTATCACCGCGATAGGGAACGAACCTCAATTGCTGAGGCTCCTTGCCGGTAAGCTCTGAGAACGGGAGGCATTCGTTCGTATGGAAAGTAAGAATAAAATCTTTAACAGTATGCTGGGTATCGTTTGGGAGGTTTCCTACGCCTTCGCCCTTATGCTGGCCGCGGCGGTTATCTGCGTGATCGTTCTGCTGGTGAAGATATGATACTGCGTCCGCGGGCCGAAGATATTGCGATTATCGGGTATCATCTCTCTAAGATAATACTCGGTCTCGGCCTGACCATGCTGTTGCCGCTGGGATGTTCGTTCCTCTGCGGGGAACGCGGCCCCTTCTTTGATTTTCTCATAACTATCGAGATAATTTTCGTTTCCGGCCTGTTTATGATGCAGGTCTGCCGCGCCGCCTACGAATCGGGCAAGAAAAAAGCTCCGGCATACGAAAAAAGCATTGCTTCCCTGGATCCGAACTGGATGCACGGAATGATCATGGTGGCCCTGTCCTGGCTGGCGGCCATGATCCTGGGCGCGATCCCTTTATGGCTGAGCGGGCACTGGATCTCTTTTCTCGACGCCTGTTTCGAGAGCATGTCCGGTTTCGCGACCACCGGATTATCTCTGGCGCAGGACCTGGATCATCTTTCCCTCACGCATAATCTCTGGCGGCATTTGACAATGTTCATCGGCGGGCAGGGGATAGTGGTCGTCGCGCTTTCTTTCTTCGTGAAAGGGTTTTCCGGAGCTTTTCGCATGTATGTCGGGGAGGCGCGCGACGAAAGGGTACTGCCGAACGTGATCAATACCGCGCGGTTCATCTGGGGAGTCAGCTTCACTTATCTTGCGCTGGGCACCGCCGCGCTCTGGGCCGTTGGGATGAAAAACGGAATGGAACCCGGCCGCGCATTGTTTCACGGGGCCTGCATTTTCATGGCCGCCTTCGACACCGGAGGCTTCGCTCCCCAGAGCCAGAACATGTTGTATTACCATAATTACGGCATGGAGATAATCACCGCGGTTTTGATGGTTCTGGGCGCGATCAACTTCAGGCTGCATTATCACTTGTGGACCGGTAACCGCCGCGAACTGCTGCGCAATATCGAGATGAGGGTATTATTCATCAGCGTCATGATAACTTTTGCCGTCACCGCCGTCGGGCTTAAGGTAGGCGGTTCGGCCTATGCTTCCGGAGCGCCGCTCTTGTTAAGAAAAGGGTTTTATCAACTTCTCTCCGGGCATACAGGCACCGGGTTTATGACCGTTTGCGCCGAGCAGATCGGCAAGGAATGGAGCGACCTGGCTCTCGTCGGCATGATCTGCGCCATGGCCCTGGGCGGCGCCGTTTCTTCCACCACCGGCGGCATCAAGATGCTGCGCATCGGCATAATCGCCGAGGCGTTCGTGCAGGACATAAAGAAAGTGATCTTTCCTTCCAGGGCGATGGTCGAGCAGAAGTTCCATCATATCAAGGAGGTTTTTCTGGAAGATAAGACCGTGCGGGCCGCCCTGATGGTCACCCTGGCATATATTATTCTTTACGGGATCGGGACGCTGGCCGGCATGCTTTGCGGGTTTGGGTTTATCCCGTCGCTGTTCGAATCGACATCGGCGGCGGCGAACGTCGGGCTTTCCTGCGGCATAACATCCGTCGGAATGCCGGCGGCGCTCAAGGTGGTTTATATTTTCCAGATGTGGGCCGGGAGGCTGGAGTTTATTGCCGTTTTTACCCTGGCCGGTTTCCTTCTGGCGGCGATAAAGGGGAAATGACGTGCGGATTACGTTGAAAACGCTGACGGTGTTGTTTTTTCTTTCGGCCGCACTTGCCGTGTCTTGCCGGGGCGCCTGCGCCGGTCCGGAGACGGTGTCTTCTTCCGCTCTGTTTTCCGATCCCGGGCTTTATGACGGGCGCACAATATCGTTTGAAGGGGAGATCATCGGTGATATAATGAAACGAGGCCGTTACGCCTGGATTAACGTCAATGACGGCCGCTCCGCCATAGGCGTCTTTACCGCCGCAGAGAATGTCGCCGGCCTGTCCGCCGGCGGCTATAAAAGACAGGGAGATATAGTAAGGGTCAGCGGAGAATTCCACCGGGCTTGTCCTGGACACGGCGGCGACATGGATATTCACGCCGGCAGCGTGACCGTGATAATTAAGAGCGCGGCCAGGGAAGAAGCAATCTGCCCTGCCGCGAGGAGAATGGCTGTTTTGTTAGCGGGGGCAATATGTCTGCTATTGATATCGATGCTTTACGGAAGACTGCGGAAGAAGAGATAACCGCTGTTTCTTCCGGACAGGCGTTGGAAGAAATACGGAATAAATACCTGGGCAGGAAGGGCGTTCTCGCCGGACTTACCTCCGAGATCCCTTCTCTTGCGCCGGAAGAACGCGCGGCTTTCGGTAAAAAGGTCAACGCCCTGAAAGGCGCCCTGCTCGCCGCGTTCGAGCGGAAACAGGATTCCGGAACCGCTTCCTCCGGGGGAGCCGCGGCGGGAGTTGACATCAGTATGCCCGGCGTTGGACAGCCCGCGGGGAGCATTCATCTGATCACCCAGGTGGCGGAGGAGGTCACCGGCCTCTTCGCCAGAATGGGGTTTTCCGTGGAGGAAGGCCCGGAGATAGAAAACGAATTTAATAATTTCAGCGGGCTGAATATACCGCTGGAACACCCTTCGCGCGACAATTTCGACACATTCTACCTCAAGGCTCCCGGCGGCGGTATCCTGGAAGAGAAAGACGGCAAGCTCCTTTTGAGAAGCCATACCTCTCCGATGCAAATAAGGGTAATGCGTTCGCGCAGGCCGCCGGTGGCGGTCGTTGTGCCAGGCAGGGTCTATCGTCCGGACGCCGTGGACGCCAGCCATTCCTTCATGTTCAATCAGATCGAAGGCTTCCTGGTGGACAGGAACGTGAACTTTTCGCACCTGAAGGGAGTTCTGGAATCTTTCGCACGCGGCATATTCGGGGAAGACATCAGCATGCGTTTCCGCCCCCACTTCTTTCCGTTCACGGAGCCGTCTGTAGAACTGGACGTTTCCTGCATCATATGCAAGGGCAAAGGATGCCCGCTTTGCGGCAGGAAGGGTTGGCTGGAGATCCTCGGGGCGGGGATGATACATCCCAACGTTTTCAGGAATGTAGGCTACGAACCCTCCAAATACAGCGGGTTTGCTTTCGGCATGGGGGTGGACCGGATAGCCCTGCTAAAATACGGCATAGACGATATAAGATTGTTGTTCCAGAACGACGTCAGGTTCCTGAAACAATTTTAAAGGGGAGATATGAAATTCAGTTATAACTGGATGAAAGATTTCGTCAAGATAACAGTGGACGCGGAGACCCTGGCGCATAAATTCACCATGGCCGGGCACGAGATCGGTTCCGTTATTCAACAGGACGGGGATTTCATATTCGACGCCGAGATCACTTCCAACCGCGCTGACTGTTTTTGCATGACCGGCATGGCAAGAGAGGCTTCCGCGATCCTCGGTAAAAAATTCAAGGCTCCCGCCGGGTTCTTCAAGAGCGTTCCCGGTAAGAGCAAGACTGCCGGGGTTTCCGTTTCCCTGGAGAGCGTCCGGGACTGCCCTTTGTATACCGCTACGGTTATAAAAGGCGTAAAGGTCGGGCCTTCGCCGGAATGGCTGCGCAGGAGGCTGGAAAGTGTCGGCTGCAGGAGCGTAAATAATATAGTGGACATAACCAATTACGCCCTTTTTGAATGGGGCGCGCCCTTGCACGCCTTTGATCTGGACAAGATATCCGGAGGCCGGATAATCGTGCGCCGGGCCGGACAGGGAGAGAGCCTGACCACCATAGACGGGAAAACCCATCTTTTAACGCCCGAAATACTGATTATCGCCGACAGCGGTAATCCGGTGGCCGCGGCCGGGATCATGGGTGGAGACGCGAGCGAGGTTTCTTCGGGTACAGTCAACGTTCTGCTGGAAGGCGCGATTTTCGACCCTGTGCTGGTAAGAAAAGGCTGCCGTTTGATGGCCGCGCAGACAGAAGCGTCCTACCGTTTCGAAAGAGGGGTGGACGCCGAAAGGGTCAAATTATCGGTGGAGCGCGCGGTGATGCTTATTGTTTCTCTCTGCGGCGGAAAAGCGCAGGCTTTTGTCCGTAAGGGCTCCGGTGCCGCCGGACGCAAGCAGATCGAATTTTCCATTACCGAGGCCGAGAAACTTTTGAATATCAAGCTGGCCACAGGAAAGGCTTACCGTATTCTCTCCGGCCTGGGATTTAAAGTGAAGAAAGTCTCCTCGTCCACGCTCAAAGTGGAAGTCCCTCTTTTCAGGAAAGACGTCGGACAGCAGGCCGACCTGGAGGAGGAGATCGCGCGCATATACGGATACGACAGGATAGTCCCCACTCTCCCTTTCGTCTCGGCCGATCCGTCCGGGTTGTCCTCCTGGCAGTGCGTTTCCGGGATTAAAAGACTTATCGCCGGACAGGGATTCCATGAAACCGTAACCTACGGTCTTGTGGAGAAAACTTCACTGGAAGTAATTTCGGAGAAACCGGGCGAGGCGATAGAGGTTTTAAACCCTTTGAGCCGCGAACAGGAAGTCCTGCGCACCTCGGTCGTGCCGGGACTGTTGCGCTGCCTGGCGTATAACATTAATCAAAAACAGGAAGACCTGCGGTTTTTCGAGGTCGCGGATATTTATTATATGACTCCTTCTTGCGGGCACAGGGAAGAAAAAGTGCTGGCTCTGACGGTCTGCGGCACGCGCAGGTATTTTAACGGCAGGTCGTTCTGCGAGGAAGAATTCGGCCCCCTGCACATAAAGGGTGCGCTTGAGGAACTCTTTTCCTGGGCGGGAGTACAGGATTATTCTTTCAGGCAGCATTCCGTAGGCGGCAATATCTCCGTATACGCGGGAGACGAAAAGCTGGGAGAAGTTATTATTTTGGACAAGAAGCAGTCCGCGGTATTCGACATAAAAAACCGGAGCGCGGCGGCCGCCGAGATAAGGCTGGAATCGATTGTGCGTTCGCGCCTGGCTCGGCGCAAGAGTTTTCGCAAAATGGCTCTTTATCCGGCGGTGACCCGCGATATCAGCCTGTTGTTGAAAGAGGAGATATCACTGCGGGATGTCTTCGAGCTCGCCGGGCGGGCGGGCGGCGGATTGTTGAAAGAACTGAAGTTGTCCGATGTCTATAAAGGAGAGCAGATATCCGCCGGCTATAAAGGGTTGACGGTATCCTGCGTTTACCGCTCGAAAGAGAAAACGCTGACCGAAGCGGAGGTCGCGCCCGCGCATGCGGCCGTCGTCCAGGCCCTTTCCGGCCATCCCGGTATTTCTCTGCGTTGAAAACAGGAAGCCCTCCCGGCGGGAATTGACAACGGCAGGATGCCGTGGTATACTTACTTTTGCAGCGTTAGATTCCCTGCCGTGCTCGTTAGGATGAATGATGTTTGGTGAACCAACACCAAGAACACGGGAGTCTTGCTCTTTCGACGCCTTGGCGCCGGAAGGATCGCTCCCAACCTGGGAAATGGGTTCAACCCGTCATTTGTCCAACGGCACAAGGCGGGGTTTTTTTATGCCTTTTTCGGACCGAAAACATGTCTTCCCAAGATAAAAAGAAAATCCCCGATGATGAAAAACGTTCTGCCGCCGGCGGTGCAGGCCGCCCGGGCGGTTATCCGGACGTTCCGCTGGCTGTGCGCATGCGTCCCCGCGACCTGGAAGAATACGCCGGCCAGTCGCACCTGCTCGGGAAAGGAAAGCTCCTGCGTAGGGCGATCGAAGCCGACAGGCTGACATCCCTGATCCTTTTCGGCCCGCCCGGGACGGGTAAAACCTCTCTCGCCTGGTGCATTTCCAGGATCACCAAGGCGCGCTACGTCGCCTTGAACGCCACCACTTCCAACGTCGAGCAGATGCGCAAGGAGATCGCGGCGGCAAGAGCGGCAAAGGCGGCAGGGGAAAGGACCATCCTTTTCATCGATGAGATACACCGTTTCAACAAGGCGCAGCAGGATGTGCTTCTGCCGGACGTGGAGGAACGCAACGTGGTGCTGATCGGCGCCACCGTGCAGAACCCGTTTTTCTCTCTCGTCTCCCCGATCCTTTCCCGTTCGCTGGTCTGCGAGTTGAAGAGTTTGAGCGTAGAGGATATAAAGGGCATAATAGGGCGCGCGATTTCCGACAAAGAAAGAGGCTTGGGAGCGCTTAATGTGTATGCCGCTACGGAAGCGGTGGAATTTCTGGCGCGCTCCTGCGAGGGAGACGCCAGGCGCGCCCTCAGCGCTTTGGAGATCGGAGTTTTAACTACGCCGCCTTCCCCGGACGGCAGCATAAAGTTCGATCTGGCAGCCGCCTCCGAATCCATACAGAAGAAGGTCGTGCTTTACGATCGGGACGGAGACGGGCATTACGATACCATTTCGGCTTTTATCAAGTCCATGCGCGGTTCCGATCCCGACGCCGCGCTTTACTGGATGGCCAAGATGCTTTATGCCGGCGAGGACCCGCGTTTCATAGCGCGCAGAATTTGTATCTGCGCCGCCGAAGACGTCGGCAACGCCGATCCGCTGGCGTCGGTGCTGGCCGCGTCCGCTTTGCAGATATCGGAATTCGTGGGGATGCCGGAAGCGCGCATCCCTCTGGCGCAGGCCGCGGTGTATATCGCCTGCGCGCCGAAGTCCAACGCCGCCTATCTGGCCCTGGAGAAGGCTTATACCGAAGTTGAGAACGAAACTGTTCAGGAGGTCCCCGATCATCTGAAAGACGCCTCTTACAAAGCCGCCGCTTCTCTGGGCAGGGGAAAAGATTACAAATACAGCCACGATTATCCCGGCCATTTCATTCAACAGGATTATACCCGCCGCAAAGTGCGTTTTTACGAGCCCACCGATATCGGGCACGAGGCCAGGATAAAACAGCGTCTGGATAAGATTCGTTCGGGGAAATGATGCGCGCCGAAGGACGAAAGACGCTTTTTCGAGCCCTCCTCATCTTCGCCCTGCTTCCTTGTTTTATAGTTGATTTCCGCCTGCCGCAATGGTAAGATGTAAAAGAAAAAATTATCTTTTGGCGGCCGGGGTCCGCCGTTTAATCAAACCGCAGAAATCCCCTCGCCCATTCATCCCCGGGCTTTAGCCCGAGGGGGCTCTACTTCGGGCGCGCAGAAATAGCTGTTTTTCGTTCGATATTATTTCTGAAGCGGATTTCCCTGTGTCACTGGAGTCTGTAACTATAGATAGAGCGGCTTAATCAAGATGCGGAAGCCCCCGGTAGTTGTTCGTATTGGGTTATCCGAGGAAGAAGCCCTGGAACAGGAGGTGTCTTATGGGAATTTTGGTGATCTTGGCCGTAGCCGCGATGGCGTTAATTCTTTTCGTGTTCGCCAGAAAGGCCAGCAACGGCTGTTGCTGCGGTTGGGAAGACAACGGTAAGAATCCGGGGGGCAAACAAAAGGATCCTGTTTGCGGGAAAGAGGTGGATCCCGATAAAGCGGCGGCGAAAATCAGCATGTCCGGCAGGACCTTTTTCTTCTGTTCGCTTGAATGTAAAGAAGAATTCGGCAGGAACAGCGGTAAATATCTGGATAACGGCGGTAAGGATAAACAATGCGGCTGTTGTGATTAATTCGGGAGGGACAGGATGATCTTCAAAAAAATGTTCATCGCGGTCTTTTTACTGGCGTTCACCACGATCGTAGGATGCGAAACCGTAAAAGGGGCGGGCGGCGGGGCCGTTGAAGGCGCCAAGAAAGATTGGCAGAGCGCTAAAGAACTGGACGCCAAGATGAGGCAGGAGCTTTGGTAAGGCAATGATTTTCACAGAACAAAAACCGCGGGAAGAAATTCTCGGCTTTTTAAAAGGGCGCGGTCCGGTTTTTATCGTGGGATGCTCGGAGTGCGCGACCGCCTGCCATACCGGAGGGGAAGAAGAGGTGCGGCAGATGAAGGGGATACTTGAGGAGCAGGGTATCCCGGTGAGTGGGCACTGCGTTCCGGAATCTCCGTGTGTGGCCGCAAACGTCAAAAATGCCCTCGCCGGTTTCGCGGAAGAAGTGAAGCGCAGCGGTGCGGTGCTGGTAATGGCCTGCGGGATGGGGGCGCAGACCGTCAAGGATAACCTTCACGCGAATGCCGTGGTCGTTCCCTGCTGCAACAGTATGTTTCCGGCTTCGCTAGACGCCAAGGGCGGCTTCAGGCAGAACTGCGTGTTGTGCGGCGACTGTCTGCTGGAGGCAAGCGGCACGGTCTGTCCGCTGTCTCTGTGTCCCAAGGGTATGCTGAACGGCCCATGCGGCGGGATGACCGGAGGCAAATGCGAGGTCGATCCGGAAAAAGATTGTGTCTGGAGTTTGATATACGCTGAATTAAAGAAAAGAGGTAACCTTAGATTTCTGAATGAGATACGCAAGCCGCGCGACTATTCGCTCGGCTTTGCCTCTTTAAAGGCGGGTAAAGGTGTTGACCATCCGGCCGGATTACACTAAAATAATAATATTATGATAGAGTCACGGAAGGATAATATAGAGTCTTTAAAAAGCAAGCTTCGCAGAAGGATTTTATCCCTTCTGAAGGCCCAGAGAGAAGAGATCCGTTGCAGGAAAAGCCAACAAATAAAGGAGGAGCTTTTTCGCAGTTTGTTGTTTAGAAGGGCAAGAACGGTAATGTGTTATGTGTCTTTTGGCGGGGAAGTCAGAACGCAGGAATTGATAAAGGAAGCAAGACAACTCGGGAAAATCGTTGCCGTACCGGTTTGCGGCTGCAACAGGAGAATGAAACCTTGTGTTTTTCCGGAAGACGGGAAACTCAAGAAAGGCCTTTACGGCATCGGCGAGCCCGTGAATAGGAAGTTTATCGGATGTGATGATATAGACTTGATAATCGTACCCGGAGTGGCTTTTGACAAGGCCGGAAACCGCCTCGGCAGAGGCAAAGGGTATTACGATAACTTCTTAAAAAGACTTCCTTCAACGGTTCCTTCCGTGGGCCTGGCCTATGATTTCCAGGTCGTTCCGAGAATCCCTTCCGCAGAACACGATACCGCTCTGACAAAAGTAATCTTTGCCTGAAATCCGCGTCCGGGGTAGTTATAGGCGGACGTGTTCAGCCGACATTTCACAATAACTTCGTTTTTTCGGGAAGGGGGAAACCATGTTGTTAGCATTATTAATGCCCGTCACTGCGGCGGCAGCGCTGCTTTGCGGCTATTTATTGCGCCGTTATATCGCGGAAAGGAAAGTAAAAGACGCCGAGGCCCAGGTCAAGGCCATTATAGAACATGCTAAAAAAGAGGCGCAGGACAAGCGTAGGGAAGCAGAGCTGGAATCCAAGGATTTGCTTTACCGCATGCGCCAGGATTTTGACAAGCAGACCCAGGAGCGCAGGCAGGAATTGATCTCTCTGGAGAAAAGGCTCTCTCAGAAAGAGGAGAATATCGACCGCCGGCTGGATCTGCTGGAGAAAAAAGAAAAAGAGATAGAGACCCGCCATGAAAATGTGCGGAAACAGGAAGATTCTCTGAAAGCCAGGGACGCCCATCTGGTGTCTTTGATAAACGAGGAAAAGGACAGGCTGCAGAAGATCGCTTCTCTGTCCGCCGACGAGGCCAAGCAGATACTCCTGAACAGGCTCAACGATGAGTTAAGCTCCGAGAAAGCGCAATTGATAAAGAAGCAGGAAGAGGAATTGAAGGAAGCTTCCGCCAAGAAGGCCCAGGAGATATTGAGTCTTTCCATACAGCGCTGCGCGGTGGAGCATACGGTCGAATCCACGGTCAGCGTGGTCACCCTGCCCAGCGACGAAATGAAAGGGCGGGTCATCGGCAGGGAAGGACGCAACATCAGGGCGTTCGAGATGGCTACGGGCGTGGATGTGATCATAGACGATACCCCCGAGGCGGTGACCATTTCTTGTTTCGATACGGTGCGCAGGGAGATAGCGCGCCTGAGCCTGGAAAAGCTTATCAGCGACGGACGCATCCATCCCGGCAGGATAGAAGAGATTGTGGAGAAGACCAAGAAGGAGATGGAGGCAAAGATCAAGGAGGAAGGAGAAAAGGCATCCTTCGAGTCCGGGGTGGAAAATCTCCACCCGGAATTGATAAAACTGCTCGGCCGCCTGAAATACCGCACCAGCTTCGGGCAAAACGCGCTCCAGCATTCCAAGGAGGTTTCTTATCTTCTCGGCGTTATGGCCTCCGAACTTGGTCTTGATTTTAAATTGGCCAGAAGAATAGGGCTGTTGCACGACATCGGCAAGGCCATCGATCATCAGGTAGAGGGAACCCACGCTACGATAGGAGCCGAGCTCGCCAGAAAATACGGCGAATCTCCGGAGACGGTGGGGGCGATAGAGGCGCATCACGAGGAGGCGGAGCAGCGCAGTTTCTACGCGGTGCTTACCGTGGCTGCGGACGCCATCAGCGCCGCGCGTCCGGGTGCGCGCAGGGAAACGCTCGAGACGTACATCAAGCGCCTGGATAAACTGGAATCGATAGCCAATCTTTTCAAGGGAGTAGAGAAATCTTTTGCCATTCAGGCGGGCAGGGAAATTCGGGTAGTCGTCCAGCCGGAGAAGATATCCGACGCGGAAGCCGTTAACATGGCGCGCGAGATACGCAAGAAAATAGAAGAGGGCATGGAATATCCCGGGCAGATCAAGGTAACCGTGATCCGCGAGACCAGGGCCATAGAGTACGCGAAATAAGATGAAGATACTTTTCATAGGAGACATAGTCGGCAGCCCCGGGAGGAACGGTTTCCGTAAGGCGCTGCCGGGGATCAAGCAGGAATTCGGAGTCGATTTCGTGATCGCCAACGCCGAGAATTCCGCCGGCGGCTCCGGGATCACCGAGAAGACGGCGGAGGACCTGTTTTCCGCCGGCGCCGACGCGCTCACTTCAGGGGATCACATCTGGAAAAAAAGCGAGATAGTCCCGCTTATAGACAAGGAGAGGCGCATTTTAAGGCCGGCGAACGCGGCGGTCCAGGCCCCGGGCCGCGGCGCAGAGGTTTTCGAACTCCCCGGCGGCAGGCGGGTGGGGGTGTTGAACCTGCAGGGAAGGGTTTTTATGGAACCGTCCGAATGTCCGTTCAAGACCGCGCAGGATGCTTTGCGGGAGCTTTCTTCCCGCGCTAAAATAATAATCGTGGATATGCACGCGGAAGCGACTTCGGAAAAAGTGGCTATGGGCTGGTTCCTGGACGGCAAGGTTTCGGCCGTTCTCGGCACGCATACGCACGTCCAGACCGCCGATGAGCGCATCCTTCCCCGCGGCACGGCTTATATTACAGACGTAGGGATGTGCGGGCCGCATGATTCGGTCATCGGCAGAAAGATAGAGCATGTCCTGCACAGGTTCGTTACCGGGATGCCGGTGCGTTTCGAGGTTGCCGAAGACAACGTCAGGGTCCAGGGAGTGGTGGTGGAGATAGATGAGGAAAGCGGCAGGGCCGCGGCGATCACGCGTGTCAACGCGGCCGCTTGACGAAGGGGACCAATGAAGAGAGCCTTTTTACCGGTATATATGCTGACGGCGGCCGTGTTGACGGCTTCTCCTTTTTTCTGCCGGCCGTCTTCTGCGCAGGAAGATAAAAAAGAAACGCCGGCTCAAATCGAATTCTCTCTTGATATTTCCGGACAGACGCTGCCGCGGCCGAAAATATTCGCGCCTTCGATAGACCTTAGCGGAAGGGGAGGCGATTTTGATCCTTCACGTCCGCAGTCGGCAGCCGGGGACGAGCCGTTCAGGAGATGGAGCGAAGAGATCGGATTCCCCGGTTATTACCGCCTGCAGTTCGACCTCTGGGAGACTGCCCAGTTGAAGGACAATAGCGAAGAGAGGGAGAAGCAGACGGCTTATTATCGCGGCATCATCGACAAAATATGCTCTTCCGGCGGAACGGTGATCATGACTTTTTTCGGCACCCCCCCCGGAATGGGGAACGTGCTGGACAAAAGAAGCCAGTTGCTGGATACGCAGGAATTCAGGAAGCTGGTCAAGAAATACATCAGGGAATTCAGGAACGACAAAGTCTGGTTTGAGGTCTGGAGCGCCCCTGACCTTGACGATTTTTTTCTCGGAAGCACCCAGGATTATCTGTTGCTTTACCGCAGCGTGGCCGAGGCGGTGAAGGAGGTCGAAAACGAGGACAAGGTGCAGGTATATCTCGGCGGCCCCGGAACCAGCTGGTGGTACCAGAATCCAGAGGGCAACACCGTGGCGGCTCCGGAGAAGAGCCTGATCTACGAGTTGATCCGGTATTGTTCGCGGTACGGCCTGCCGCTGGATTTCATTACCTGGCATGCCTATTCCACCGACCCTTTTGCCGAGCAGTATAACACCGCTTACAATAAGCTGCCGGTGGATCTGATCCGGGAATGGCTTTCTTATTTCAACCTCAGCAAGGATACGCCGCTGATCATAGACGAGTGGAATTACGACAACGGTTTGAACCTGCCGCAGGAGCGTTCGGAGAGAGGCAATATTGCCGCCAGTTACATCCCGGCCCGGCTGAAGGGAATGCAGTCTTGCGGGGTGGACGGGCAGATTTATTACTGTATGGAGGATTTTCATTCCAACAAAAAGCATGTCACCCGCAATATCGGAGCCTTCTGGTTCGATTCGCGGGGTAAGGGCGGCCCGAAGGCGGCTTACAGCGTCTTCCGTATGCTCCAGTCGCTCGGGGACAATTTTTATCAACTCTCTCCTCCGTCCGCCGGCAAAGGGGATGTAGGCATGCTGGCCGGCAGGGACGGCCAGAGGGTGAACGTGCTGGTTTATAATTACGTGAATCCCGAGGCAGCCAGGGATATGCTTTCCAGAAGCGTGGGATCGCTTAACGCCGCGGAGAGAAAGATCCTTTTGCGCATGATAAAAGACGGCACTTACGGACGACTACTTTCCAGGCAGACTGACGCGCAGTCACTCTGGGGGGTCACGAAAAGATTGCGTTCGCTGTTAGCCGACGCGGTTGCGCGCAACGATGAAATTGAAAAGAAAAAATCGTCCGTCCAGCCGCTCAGGATCACGCTGAAGAACATCAAAGGTGACTACCTGACGCGTAAATACGTGGTGGATTTTTCTTGCGTTAAAGATTGCGTTTTTTCTCCGGCCCAGGAAAGAACGGTTTCCTGTTCCGGGACATTGGAAGAGACGGCGGAACTGCCGGCATATTCCGTGATGTTGTTCTCCTTCGAGCCGAAACCCGCGGAACCGCCTGCTGCTCCCGCGGCTGAGCAGGACGGACAGCCCAAGCCGGCGGAGTCCCCGGTTACCCCGGAGACGCAGCCGGTTCAGGAGAGGAAGAACGTTCCTTAGACGGATGAAGAACTTTCCGGAAGATGAAGACGATTTTTTTACCGGGCGCCCGGAAGATGGACGGAAGATTTTTACCGTCTCGGAGGTCAACCGTCGGATAAAGGAACTGATGGAGGCGGGGTTCCCGGATGTGTGGGTGGAAGGGGAGGTTTCCGGGGCGACGAGGATAGCCACAGGCACCGTATTCTTTAATTTGAAGGACGCCTCCGGCCTGTTGAAATGCGTCATTTTTCCGCAGACGGCGCGCGGCATAAAGTTCGAGGTGAAAGACGGCGACAAGCTGATCTGCCGCGGAGGCGTCAGCGTTTATGAGAGGGACGGACGCTATCAGCTTTACGTGCGCAGCCTGGAGCCCAAAGGGCTCGGAAGCCTGCAACTGGCCCTGGAGCAGTTGAAAAAGAGACTGGAGAAGGAGGGGCTTTTTGCTTCGGAGCATAAGCGAAAGATCCCTTATCTGCCGTCTCGCATCGGCGTCGTAACTTCCGCCTCCGGCGCCGCCTTTAAAGATATCTTGAAGGTGGCGGCCGGGCGTTTCAGCGGAATGCACATGATTTTATATCCGGTCAAGGTGCAGGGAGAAGGGGCGGCCGGAGAGATCGCTTCCGCGGTCAGGGAGTTCAACGTTTACAACGCGCGCGCGCGGAAAAATGAGCGCGTAGAGGTTTTAATTGTCGGGCGCGGCGGCGGCAGTATCGAGGACCTTTGGGCTTTCAACGAAGAGCCGGTGGCGAGGGCGGTTTATGATTCGGAGATTCCGGTGATCTCGGCCGTGGGGCACGAGCGAGACTGGACCCTCTGTGATCTGGCGGCGGACCTGCGGGCGCCGACTCCTTCGGCGGCCGCGGAACTGGTAGTTCCGGACAAAGAAGAGTTGAGACAGAAACTTTCCCGGCTTACAGCTTCTCTGCAGGCGGGATTGCAGGATCTTACGCGTTCATCGAGGGAAGATCTGGATGCTCTGGCGCACCGCATGCAGATGAGCGCGGCGCATTACCTGGAGATCGGCGCAAGCCGCATGGACTCCGCCGTCAAGAAACTGCGGCTGTTGAATCCGAAGGCTATGCTTGAGCAGTTCCGCCGGAGAGTTTCCGAACTGTCCGGCAGGGCTTCAACGGCCTGGACGCATTTATTGCAGATCAAAAACGCGGTTTTGAGGTCGGCCGCCGCCAATCTTAACGGATTGAGCCCTTTAAACGTCCTTTCCAGGGGGTATAGCATCACTTTTTCCGCCGCAGGCGGAGTGATCAGGAGCGCGGGGGATGTTTCCGCCGGAGAGGAGATAAGGATAAAATTACACGACGGCGAAATAACCGGTCAGGTAACGGAGGTGCGCGGAAATGGCGGAGATTAAATTCGAAGAGGCGTTGAAAAAACTGGAAAAGATAGTCGAAAACCTGGAAAAGGGCGAGTTGACTTTGGACGAGGCGCTTAAGAAATACCAGGAAGGAATAGAATTATCGCGCGCCTGTTCTTCGCGTCTGGAAAGCGCGCGCAAGAAGATAGAAGTCCTCTCGAAGAACAGGAAAGGCGATTTCGACCTTAAGCCCTTTGAGGACGGGAAGGACGAAAAGGAATAATGCTGCTGGAACGTGTTAATTCTCCCGCCGATCTGCGCGGGATGCCTATGGACAAGTTGCCGGAACTCGCCGGTGAAATACGCCGCCGCATACTGGATGTGGTTTCCGTAAACGGCGGACATCTGGCTTCCAGCCTCGGGGCCGTGGAACTCGCGATCGCCCTGCACTACTGCCTCGATACCCCGCGGGACAAGATCGTCTGGGATGTCGGCCACCAGACCTACGCCCATAAAATCATAACCGGCAGGAATGCCGGATTCGCCGGGCTGCGTAAATACGGCGGCCTGAGCGGCTTCCCCTGCAAAGAGGAATCGGAATACGATCTTTTTACCACCGGGCACAGTTCGACCGCGGTATCCTTGGCCCTCGGCCTCGCCTGCGCCGGGGATCTCGAAGCAGGGGAAAAGAAATTCAAGGCCGCCGCGGTGATCGGCGACGGCTCTTTGAGCGGCGGACTCTGTTTCGAGGGGTTAAATAACGCCGGTCACCTAAAAAAAGACCTGCTGGTGGTGTTGAATACCAATGAAATGAGCATCGCTCCCAACGTGGGGTCGGTGAGCACTTATATCAACAAGATAATCTCCCTGCCGGTTTACAACCGTTTTCGCAGTTCGCTGGAGTCTTTTCTCAATTCCCGTGTGCCGCGAGGCAAAAGACTTCTCAAGCTGGCCAACAAATTCGAGGAAGGGTTAAAAGGCCTTTTTATCCCCGGTGTTTTTTTCGAGGAACTGGGTTTTCGGTATTTCGGCCCTTTCGACGGCAACAATCTCGCCCATCTGATCCCGGCGATGAAGAAGATACTCGCGGTCAAGGGCCCTTTGTTCATGCACGTGATTACTAAGAAAGGTAAGGGGTTTGTCCCCGCGGAGAAAGACCCTGTGCGTTTTCACAGCACGGGGCCGTTCGATCTGTCCGCCGGCAAAAAACAGGAGCCGGCGCCGCTCTCGGCAGCTACCTACACTTCGGTTTTCGGGCGGAAAATAGTCGATCTCGCCGCTCGGGAGAAGAGGCTCGCGGCGATAACCGCGGCCATGGCCGAGGGCACCGGTTTGGACGCCTTTCGGGATAAGTATCCGCAAAGGTTCTTCGATGTCGGAATAGCGGAGGAACACGCTGTTTGCTTCGCCGCCGGCCTGGCCAGGCAAGGGTTGATCCCGGTGGCGGCGATATACTCCACTTTTTTACAGAGGGCGTATGATCAGATAATAGAGTGCGTGGCTTTACAGGGACTGCACGTAATCTTCGCTCTCGACCGGGCGGGGCTCGTCGGCGACGACGGGCCTACGCATCAGGGGATTTTCGACATAAGTTTTCTTCGCCACATCCCTAACATGACGATAATGGCCCCTGCGGACGCGCACGACCTGGAGATGATGTTGGAGTTTTCGTTGTCGTTGAAAGGGCCGGTTTCGCTGAGGTATCCCAAGACGGCTTCTTGTTTACTGCGCCGCAGGCTGACGGGCGGGATGGCCGTTCCGGTGAAGCTCGCCGGGGCGGAAGTTCTGAAAGAAGGAAATGATTTCACGATATTCGCCCTGGGCGGCGCCGTGTCGGCCGCAGAGGAAGCCGCGGCCACGCTGGAAGAAAAAGGTTTATCCGGGAACGTGGTCAACGCCAGGTTCGTCAAGCCGCTGGACAACGGCTTGATAAGAGAAATCGCGGCGCGGGGGAAAAAGGTCTTTACCGTGGAAGAAGGTATCGTCGAGGGCGGATTCGGCTCGGCGGTGGAAGAAATCCTGGGAGTGCCGGTGATCAAACTCGGAGTGCCGGAGGAATTTCCTCCCTGCGCCAAGAGGCGGGAATTATTGGAACGGTACGGTCTGGATGCCGCTGGGATCGCCGGCAGGATAGCCGTGGAAGCGAGGAAATAGGGATGGCTAAACCGGTCATAGACGCGGAGAAGTGCAAAGGCTGCGGGTTGTGCATTAAATTTTGCCATAAGGGGCTGCTGAAGAAATCCGGAAAGCTGAACGCGCTGGGCGCCGTGTATGTGGAGTTTGACAAAGATACGAATATCTGCGGAGGGTGCTGTTTCTGCGCCCTGGTCTGTCCGGAATGCTGTATAGAGGTGCAAAAGTGAACAAGGAAAAGAAAATTTTGCTGAGCGGAAATGAAGCGATCGCTGAAGGAGCCATACAGGCAGGCTGCCGTTTCTACGCCGGATACCCGATCACCCCGCAGAACGAACTGACCGCTTACATGGCCAGGCGCATGCCGGAGGCCGGAGGCGTCTTCATCCAGGCGGAATCGGAGATCGCGGCGATCAACATGGTCATGGGCGCGGCCGCAAGCGGGATCAGGGCGATGACTTCCTCTTCCAGCCCGGGAATAAGCCTGAAGCAGGAGGGGATATCTTATCTGGCCGGCGCGGAACTCCCGGCGGTGATCGTGAACATGATGCGAGGCGGGCCCGGGTTGGGTAATATCCTGCCTTCGCAATCGGATTATTTCCAGGCGACCAAAGGCGGAGGCCACGGCGATTATCATTGTTTGGTGCTGGCGCCTTCCCGCGTGCAGGAGTCTTTCGATACCATGTTCTCCGCCTTCTCTTTGGCCGACAAATACCGTGTTCCGGCCATTATTCTGGGAGACGGGATGCTTGGCCAGGTTATGGAACCTTTCAGCGTGCGCGTCCCCGCCGCGTTCGCCGCAAAAAAGGCGGCGAACGTCTCTAAACCGTGGGCGTTGACCGGATGCGCCGGCAGGGAACCGAATGTGGTCAAATCCTTTTATCTCAGGGACGGAGACCTCGAGGATTTTAATCTGCGCCTGCAGAAGAAATATGCCGTGATGCTGAAAAAAGAGGCTCGTTACGAAGGCACAATGCTTAAAGACGCCGACCTGGTGCTGGTCGCTTACGGGACCATGGCCAGAATATGTTCGGCGGTGGTGCGCCGCCTGCGCAAAGAAGGGAAGAAAGCCGGATTGATCAGGCCGGTGACGCTCTGGCCTTTTCCGGTACAGGCCTTTTTGCCGAAAACGTCTCCGGCGCGCAATTTCCTGGTGGCGGAGATGTCTTATGGACAGATGCTGGAGGACGTGAAGCTGGCGCTCGACGGAAGGGCCCAAGTAAATTTTATCGGCAGAGCGGGCGGAGGCTTTCCGTTGGAAGAAGTGATAGCCGCGGAGGCGCGCAAACTATGAAAAAGATATTCTCTCGCCCGGAATCTTTACGCGACATCACGACCCACTACTGCCCGGGCTGCGGGCACGGCATAGCGCACCGCCTGGTGACGGAAGTGATAGATCTTCTGGGAGTGAGGGGAAAGGTGATCGCCGTGGCGCCGGTAGGGTGCGCTGTGGTGGCCTACGATTACTGGAATTTCGACTGTTGCGAGGCGGCGCACGGCAGGGCGCTGGCGGTCGCCACCGGGATTAAACGCTGCCGCCCGGACAGGGTCGTATTCACTTATCAGGGAGACGGAGATCTTGCCGCTATCGGGACCAACGAGACTATACACGCCGCCAACCGCGGGGAGAACCTGACGGTCGTATTCGTGAACAACGCCATCTATGGGATGACCGGAGGACAGATGGCTCCGACCACTCTGCTGGGCCAGGTAACCAGCACCACTCCCGGCGGCAGACGAGCGGAAGTCCAGGGCTACCCGCTCAAAATATCCGAAATGCTGGCAATGCTTCCCGGCGTGAAATACGTGGAGCGCCGCGGGCTATTCTGTCCCCAGGAGATAATCAAGGCCAAGGCGGCTCTGCATTTGGCGTTCGACAACCAGCTTAGAGGCGGAGGCTTTTCGCTGGTGGAGCTGCTTTCTCCGTGTCCGACTTACTGGGGAATGTCCCCGGCGGCGGCGATGGACTGGATAAGGGATACAATGGTGAAAGAATTTCCGTTAGGCAGGATAAAGTAATGGTTAAATCCGCCAAAATATTGGGGCAGGACGAAAAAATAATCGCCGCCGGTTCCGGGGGGCAGGGGATAATGCTTCTGGGGAAACTGTTGGCCGAGGCCGGCATGCGCGCCGGCCTCCGGGTGACGTGGCTGCCTTCTTACGGAGCCGAAGTCCGCGGCGGCACCGCCAATTGCATGGTGGTGATCTCCAAGTCGGAACCGGGATCTCCTTACGTGGAAAAAGCCGATACCTTGATTGTGATGAACCAGCCTTCTCTCGGAAGATTTCTCCCGCGGCTCAAACAGGGAGGGTTGTTGTTATATAATTCCTCGCTGGCAAAGGCTCCGGTTCAAACCGCCATCGATGTCCGCGGGTATCCTTTCACAGAGACCGCGGCCGCGGCCGCCGGTTCTCTGAAAGCCGCCAATATGGTGGCGCTCGGCGCCTATATCGCGGTCAAAAAGATGTTCTCCGTGGAAGAGATACTTGAGATAATCAAAGAGCAGAAACGCGACTTGCTGGAGATGAATAGGAAAGCGCTGCTTGCAGGCATAGCTTTGGTAAGATAGCCGAAACGCCCGGTTTATCTACGGCGCTAAACAGGCGCCGCGCAGTATTAAAATCATAAGCAACCCACGGCCTTTAAGCCGTTGTGCGTCTAATTGATTTAAGTCAAGAAAGGAAAAAGAAGATGGTAAGAGTAAGGTTCGCGCCCAGTCCCACCGGGTTTTTGCATATTGGAGGTTCGCGCACGGCGTTGTTCAACTGGCTTTACGCGCGCGCCAAGGGAGGGAAGTTCATCCTGCGCATAGAGGATACCGACGTTAAGCGCTCCAGACCGGAGTATCTCGAAGAGATACTTGACAGCCTTTCCTGGATGGGCTTCAACTGGGATGAAATATACTATCAGAGTAAACGATTTGACATATACCGTGAGATCGCCGAACGGCTCCTTCAGGACGGCAAAGCTTACCGGGCTTCCCCGTCCGGGACGGACGCCGAGGGAGAGGAGGACGGAACAGAGATAGAGAAAAAGCAGGACGCCATAATATTCAAGGTCGCGCAGCAGAAGGTCGTCTTCAATGATCTGATCCACGGAGAGATTTCCTTCGACACCGGAGTGATCAAGGACCAGGTGCTCATCAAGTCCGACGGTACCCCGACTTACAACTTTGCCTGCGTGGTGGACGACGCGGCGATGAACATCAACCACGTCATCCGGGGGGATGATCACATTTCGAATACGCCGAAACAGATATTGCTCTACCAGGCGTTGAATTTCTCGGTACCGGAATACGCACACCTGCCGTTGATTCTCGGCTCCGACGGCGGACGCCTCTCCAAACGTACCGGAGCTACCGCCATCAGCGATTATCGCCGCATGGGATACCTGCCGGAGGCGCTGGTGAACTACCTGCTTTTGCTGGGCTGGTCTCCCGGAGGGAACCAGGAGATAATCGGCATAAGGGACGCGATCAAGAAGTTCGACATCAAGAACGCCAACAAGACCGCGGCCACTTTCGATATGGGTAAACTCAACTGGATCAATAACCAGTATATCAAGACCGCCGATACGCTGGACCTGTCAGCGGCGCTGGAACCGTTCCTTAAAGAACAGGGGCTCGATGTTTCGGAATTCAGCAAAGATTACCTGCTTTCCGTGGTCAAACTCTTCCAGGGCAGACTGGGCACGCTTCAGGATTTTCCCGCTTGGGCGGATTTCTTCTTCAAGGATGACTTTGCCATTGATCCCCAGGCGAAGGAGAAACATTTAACCAGAGACTTCTCCCGCGAGTTCAAATTGTTCGCTGACCGCCTGCAAGTGCTTGAACCGTTTGACATCGTTACCATCGAAGAATGCTTTCGCGGCCTGCTCGTGGAACTGGGCCTGCAGTCGAGAGAGCTGATACACCCGGTCAGGGTGGCGCTCACCGGTAAGACCATCGGCCCCGGCCTGTTCGAGGTCATCTACTATCTTGGCAAAGAACGCGTAAGCCGTAGATTGATGGCCTGGGTGAAGCAGTTATAAAAGGTATTCTCCGGAGCCGCGGGCGGAAAATTACACTTGTCACGACCGGGGCCCTGTAATAAAATAGAAAGCCGTGAATTGCCGCGGCTATGCTTCGGCGCGCTCGGCATTTTCTACTAAAAGATTTATATGATTATTGCCCTGTCGTCTAATCGGTAGGACTTCAGATTCTGCCTTGAACCAGAACAAAGTTCGGTTCAGGGCAGCCACGAACCGTCAACGAAGTGATTTGACTGGTTCATGGCTGGATCTTTCAAGCGATGTTTTACGTATACGTTCTAAGAAGCACAGAGAACGGTAGATGTTACGTTGGATATACCGCAAATTTAGAACGCAGGCTGCGCGAACATGAATTGAAGAATGTACATTCAACTGCGCGCCTGTCGAATCCGGATTTGATTTATTACGAAGCGTTTGTTTCAGAAGAAGATGCACGGCGAAGGGAACAATACCTTAAGACAACCAAAGGTAAAGCCGGATTAAAGCTTATTTTAAGATACACTTTCGCGGCATCGAAATAGTTTAAAAGATTTATATGATTATTGCCCTGTCGTCTAATCGGTAGGACTTCAGATTCTGGATCTGACTATCATGGTTCGAGTCCATGCGGGGCAGCCAATTTGGACGTTCATTCGCACCCAGAGCGAGTGATGCATTGACCCCGCAGGTTTTCTGCGGGGTCTTTCCATTTTTAGGGGTATTATCGGCGTCTTTATGGGCAACCTCGGGCAAACTGCAGATTATCTCTTCAAAAGGCTGTCCTACGTACATTTTAAGCTCGACCCGGTCATCATAAATGGTTATGGACTTGATCAGGGCCTGCAATAGGGCTTTCTGGGCTTCCGGAGGGGCTTGGTCGAGGTATTTTATGGCAAAGCGTATGTTTGAGTGCAGGAACTCGGCTGAGTGCGCAGAAAGCTGGGCAACCTGCTTCTGGGCTTCAAGCTTCGACAGTTTTTCTTGGAGTATCAATATTTCGGTATCCAGCGTTTCCATTTTGGCTTTATAAGCCGGGCCTTTTGATATGGTGCCTTCCATCGCAAGGGTGAGCAGTTTTTCTGATGCTTCTCTTGCGATTTTTAATTTCTCCTCGATATCTGTGACTTCCTTTTCGATTTTATCCAGTTTGTGCCGGGCATCTAGAATTGCATCGCCAATGGCGTTGACGAGGATTTCTTGGTCATTAGATGCCTGCTTGAAAAAATCGATTACGGCTTTATCGAATCCGACAGCCGACAGCTTGATTCCGTCACAGCCCATCTGCTGATGACTGCGGCTACAAAGATAGTAATGGAATTTCTTGCGGCCCCGGCCGTAGACAAAATACGTGATGTAGTAACTGCCGCATTTTCCGCACCGCACCAATCCGTTTAAGAGATGAATATATTCTCTGGGTTGCTTGGTGAACTTATGCCCGGGTAATTTTCCTTTGATCATCATATTTGCTCTCTCCCATAAGGCATCATCCACGAGAGGTTCGTGGTTGCCTCTATGCATTTCACCGGCATAGCGCATGATACCCTTGTAAAATGTATTTTTAAGCATTGCCGCTATACTTTGCTTTCTCCACATCCCGCCGTTCGGAGTAGGGAGTTCCATCCGCATCAATTCCGTTCCGATATCGCCTAATGATTTATTCTCGGAAGCCATCCGCCAGATAGTTTTCAATTTCGGGCCTATGTCCTCATCGATGATGATTTTGTGAGGCTGGCGTCCGTTCGGCAGAGGCGCACCGTCATCGATGAGTTTGTATCCGAAGGGGAGCGCGCCGCCGACCCATCTGCCTTGGCGCGCCCGGGCAACGCATGAGGCTTTCACGCGTTCGCCGGTCAGCTCGCGTTCGAAGGCAGACAATAATCCAAGGATTCCTATTACGACTCTTCCGATGGCTGTTGAGCTGTCGAGGTTTTCTCTTACCGAAATAAAATCTATTTCTTTATCACGGAATAAATCGATGAGCATGTAAAGATCGCGCGGGTTGCGTGTGAGGCGGTCTAACCGGAAGAATATTACTCCGTCGAAGGACTTTTTTTCGTGGATATCTTTGAGTATCGATTGTATCCCGGGCCTGTTTAAATCTTTACCGGAATATCCGTCATCATTGATGATGCCGCGTTTGCCGAACTCGGCCATTTCGTAACCGAAGGCATCGATCATGTTTTTGCAGTGATGAGCTTGCGCATCAAGGGTCGTGAAATCACCCTGTGCCTGATCATCGGTAGAACAGCGCGTGTAGATTATGTATCGCTTCTTTTTGTTTTGTTTGGTGTTAAGAATCAATCCGATCCCTCCATATCGTCTGACCGACGATCTTTTCTTTCCGTTTCATGCTCGTGCCCGCAATTCGTTTCTTCTCAAGGACCCCAACCCTATAATGGAAAGCATTACAAGTCAAGCTATATCAACCAGTTAAAGCTCAATTCAGCACAGCGGCATAAATCGGGCCTCTCACTATTCCTATACAGGAAACGGCTTGGAATTGGCGGCGTTTTTTCATTCTTAAAAAATTCTACCGCCAGTTTTGTAATAACTCCTGTATGGGTCTAGTGGAGGCAGAAAAATGGGCAGGAGGCATTTAAATCACTTCAAAAGACGTTTCGGCGATCGCAAATTTGTAATTGTTTACCCGGAGAAGCCTCTTGAGGGGGCAGCGCGGCGTCTTCAAAACGAAAAAATCGCACAGGCTTTCGTTTCCGTCTTGGCTGGCATTCTTAAAAGGGAGCCTACTGCCAATGAAATATCCGGCAAAGAAGATATTTCTAAAACACGGGAAATTCAAGCATGAGGCGCCAAGGAATCAAAACATGGTTGCGCTCGAGACATTTAACTTAAGGGGGTGTCTCGATCAGCCAACATTACAAAGGATTATTTCAAGAATGGGAGATAACTGTTGCACGGTGTCTGATCAAGGAATTTCAGGGCAGCTGGAAGATTTTTGCCCGCGAGGATTTCGAGGATCTTATGCAGGAATGCCTGACGCATTGGTTCTTTGTAAAGGAGCAGTTCAATCCGGCGAGGGAAGTAACCGTTAAAACATTTATGAAGCGGGTGGTGAAAAATAAACTTTTAAACATTCTTGAAGAGAGGACAGCGAAAAAACGGCAGATTGATTCAAAGAGCATTTCGTTAGATCAGCTTTTGGAAGACAGCAACGGAGCGTCCGAGAGGTTTATCGCAGTCGAGAGCGGCATTATGAAAACAATCAAAGATATGGAATTACACGCGGCGTTATCGAAAGCATTCAGCCGGTTATCTATACGGCAAAAAGAATTATGCAGGCTTTTGGGTGAAGAGGGTCTGAGTGTTTCGGATGCGAGTAAACGTTTGAGCATTCCGCGCCGGACGCTGAGGGATGAGATTCAAAGAATACGGGAAGTTTTCCGCAAGGAAGGGCTCGAAGATTACCTGAAGTGAGCAAACGTAAGGAGGAAGAACATGGGAGAGGTCGGCAGATTTAGTTTCAAAAAGGATGTACCGGGAGAATTGATCGAAAACAGGCTTGCGCTGGCAATTCTTGCGGCCGAAGGCATTCACGGCGAAGAGAAGGTCAGCGTCAAGGATATCGGCTATATCGAGGCAGGCAACCGCGCGGTCGTCGATGTTTCCTGCGAGGTCGGCGAGCATGTGGCGCAGATATTCATGCGGTTTATGACCAAAGAAATCGGGCGCAAAAAGTTTGTCTATGAACGCATGCCCAAGGAGGAAGGACGATGAAGATCAATAAGGGATGGAAAGAAATTTATAAAAACCTGAGCTGGTATAACCGCCGCAAATTTGTTGAAGCAAACCGGCCGTTCGGCAAGGACCCGAAAGAATTTAAAGAGCTGGTGATGTGGATACTCGCTGGCCTGTCTATCTTTGGTGTTGTGTTAAATGTGCATAAAGACCCTGCCGGATTTCTGGTGTGGATGTTTACCAATGCCTGCTGGGCAGTAATCGATTTCCGGAAGCGTTTATACGCTCAGTCGTTTTTGTTCGTTGTGTACTTTTTCTTGGCCTTGTGGGGCTGGATCAGCTGGGCAACATGAATTGTCCGAGGTGAAAAAAATGGAGATGGATGAGCAGACAGATAAATTTTTATCTAAAGAAGAACAGCTTTTACGCTGGTGCAGGCAGAAAAGGATTTTTTCAAAGGCTGAGGCCATATCTTTCGGCACCACGAATTATTATTTGCGGGCAGAGAGGACGATCAGGGATTTTGTTTTGCGGGGCATAGTGAGAAAGATCGGCAAGGATGAATGCATCCGGCGAAACCTCAAAGGCAACATGGCTTGGTATGAGGCTGTTTCTTCTTAAGAAGGTTTTTCATGGGAAGCGAAAAGATCGATATCAGGGATTTGCGCGACGGCAAATTCCTTTGGATAGATAAAGCGGCATTAAGGCACATCAGCGAAAATGCCGGTACGATGGCTGTAGCAGTTTATTCTTGGCTTTGTTATTACGCTAATTTCAAAGCACAGGACTGTTTTCCGTCAGTTACTACGCTGGCATGGCATTGCGGAGTATCCCGACGCACAATCATGCGCGCTATCAAACAATTGGAGTATCTGAAGGCTGTCGCGATCGAGCGAAAGAAGGGCAAGCCTAATATCTATAAATTGCTCAACGTTTCGGGGACGAAAAGTTATCCACAACCAAGTAGTGACACAGATGTCACCAGTGACAGGCCTGTCACTGGAGTGGTGACACCGGTGTCACCAGAAGTAGTGACGCCCATGTCACCCGAACAAAAGATATTATCAAGAGATAACTAACAAAAAATAGTAGTAGAGGTTGTGAATTCTGTGAATAACTCCGCTCATAGCTTAAAAAAAGTTTACGGGTCCTTGGAAGGGGGTGTTGGGCGAGGGTCGGGCGAGGCGCGAGCCTTCAGTGATGATAGGTTTGAAAAACGATGTCCATGTCCATCACTTTGGGCATTTTCATAAAAATGGATAAAAGGAGGCTAAGGTGGCAAAAATTAACGTTAAACCGGAAATTATCGAGGTCAAGGTAGCGGATTTGCGGCCTGCGCCGTATAACCCCCGCGAAATAACCGAGCAGGCGTATGCGGGGCTTCGGCACAGTTTGGAAAAGTTTGGGTATGTAGATTTGCTGATCGTTAATAAGCGGAATATGCGGATTGTGTCCGGGCATCAGCGGTACAAGGTTTTACAGTCGGACGGTGTTGAGACGGTCTCGGCCATTATGGTTGACCTTGATGAGGTTCAAGAACAGGCAATGAATGTGACGCTTAATAACAGCGAGATTGCCGGGCAGTGGACAGCCGCGCTTATTCCGCTTTTGGAGAGGTTAAGAAAAGAAGCAGGGGATGATTATCTTAACCTGCGGCTTAAAAGCCTCAGGGAAAGCGTCGGAGACATGGGTGTCGAGAATTTGGGCAACGGCAAGACTCTTCCGGATGATATTCCTGAGCCGCCGGAGAAGCCGATTACCAAGCGCGGGGATTTATGGATACTCGGCGAGCACCGGCTTCTTTGCGGAGATTCAACCAGTGAGTCTGATGTGGCGCGGCTAATGGACGGACATAAAGCAAGTTTGTTTGCAACCGACCCGCCTTATTGCGTTGACTATACCGGTGCGGATAGGCCGAACGGAGGCCGTGATTGGTCGAATGTTTATCACGAGATTGACATTCCAGACGCTGTGGATTTCATGCGCAAGTTTCTGACTGTCGGGCTTAAGCAGATTAAAGAAAAAACTGCGCTGTATATGTGGCATGCTTCCAAGCGCCGGTCGGATATCGAGGGATTGTGCAAAGAGATAGGCGTTCTTATCCATCAAGAGATTGTCTGGGTTAAGCCGTGCGTGATTTTGACCTACTCGTTTTATTCGTGGCGGCATGAGCCGTGTTTGTTGATGTGGGTTAAGGGGGATAAGCCGGAGTATAAACCGAAAAACAAGGCAATCGGCAGTGTGTGGACGGTTGATTTTTTACGGTCAGGGGATCCGGCAACGCCGGAATATCATACCGACGTTTGGGAGCTTGATTGGGAAGGCAAGAAGCGCAATCCGGGGCTCGATCATCCGACAGTAAAACCCACGGAAGTTTTTGCTATTCCTATGCGCGTTCATACAACGCCGGGGGATATCTGTTATGAGCCGTTTTCCGGTTCAGGTTCGCAGATTATTGCAGGCGAGCGTTTAAACCGCCGGGTGTTTGCTATGGAAATTGAACCGGTCTTTTGCGATGTGGCGGTCAGGCGCTGGGAAGAATTCTCCGGGAAAAAAGCGATAAGGGATAGTAATGGATGAAAAGAACCGCAACCTTGTCGAGATCGCAAAAAAGAAACGCTACATCGCTCTTGTCGAGAAACTCGGCCGCGGTTCGCTCTCATCCAAGGAACTCAAGGAGCTTGAGGAGTTTGAGAAATCCGAACAGCGGCCGCAGGGGATTATCGACGGCACCGTAGATTTGCCGACCGTATGCGTTTACTTAGAGAAATCTCCGCGTATGATCCGCAGGTATGTCCAGCAGGGCATGCCGGTTATCCGGGATGCTGTCGGCGAAATCGCGCGGTTTAAAGTCGGCGAGGTTTTCAAATGGTATTACGTCAAGCAGGGTGCTGATGAAGACAGCGGCAAGGATTTCTGGGATAAGGAGTACCGTAAGAACCGCGCTAAGCTCAGCGAAATCGAATTGAAGCAGAAAGAAGGAGAGGTCATTCCTTTCGAGGATCACGTGTCCATCGTTAAAAATCAGATTCGGGGAATTAAAGCCGGATTCCTTCGTTTGCCCAAACATGTGGCGCCGAAATTATACCAGCAGGATCCCAAAGTTATCTGTGAAATGCTGGATTCTGAGATCAGGTATATCATCGAACAATTTGCGGGGAAGCAGAATGCCGATAAAACTGGAAAGAGAAATTCTTAAAACGGTTGTGCCGTACGCGGCCGCTGAATGGGTCTTGCCGGTCAAGATGACGGTGAGCGAGTGGGCGGATAAATTCCGCAGGCTCGATGTAAAAACTTCCGCTGAACCCGGCCAGTGGTCGACTTCAAGAACGCCGTATCTTAAAGGCATTATGGACGCGTTTACCGATCCCTATGTCGATGAGATTACGGTTATGGCCGCATCGCAGGTCGGCAAGACCGAAGCGATGTATAACATGCTCGGCTTTATTATCGATCAGGACCCGGGGCCTACGCTGATGGTTTCACCGCGCGCCGATGATGCACGAAGCGTTTCCTATAACCGCATCAAGCCGATGATTGATGCATCGCCGGTGTTAAACCGCTATCTTCCGGCCAATATGGATGATATTACAAAACTCGAATATCACTTTGACCGCATGATTTTGTACTTTGCCGGTTCCAACAGCCCTGCGGATTTAGCTTCGCGGCCTATCCGCTATCTTTTTTTGGATGAGGTGGATAAGTATCCGAAGTTTTCCGGCAGGGAAGCCGATCCGATCAAGCTGGCATCTGAAAGACAAAAAACCTTTTGGAATAAAAAGACAGTGAAGGTTTCAACGCCTACAACGCGCGAAGGATATATCTTCCGCGAATATGATAAATCAGACCAGCGCCGGTTTTATGTGCCCTGCCCGCATTGCGGTAAACATCAAGTTTTTGTTTTTGGTCAGATCAAATGGCCGAAAGAAGAATCATCTCCTGAGAGGATCAAAAATAATCGGCTGGCATGGTATGAATGCATCGATTGCAAGAAACGCATTGATGATGTTCATAAGCAGAAGATGATGCTGGCAGGCGAATGGAGGCCGGAGAAAGACGAGCCTAACCGCAACCGGGGTTTTTGGGTGAGTTCGTTGTATTCGCCGTGGCTGACGTGGAGCGATATCGCTTCGGAGTTTTTGAAGTCCAAGGATTATGTTGAGTTGCTGATGAATTTCGTCAATTCGTGGCTTGCCGAGGTGTGGGAAGAAAAAATCGAAGAGACGACGGTTGATAAGGTGCGCAATCTTGCGCGTGATTACGATCAAGGCGTTGTGCCTGACGATGTCTTGGTTTTGACTGCCGGTGTCGATGTGCAGAAAGATCATTTTTATTATGTGATCCGCGGCTGGGGGTATTACGAAGAGTCGTGGCTTATCCGCGCTGAGCGGGTTGAATACTGGCAGGATATTGAAGATTGTTTATTTAAGACCGAATACCGGCGGGTAAGTTCTGCTGAAACTCTTGGCGTATACATGACCTGCGTTGACTCCGGTTTTAGGACTGATGAAGTGTATCGTTTCTGCCGTAGCTGGCAGGATAAAACAAAAGCGGTTAAGGGCCTTGAGGAAATTACCGGCGGCAGGTTTTACCGCGCAAACAAAATAGATATCAATTCAAGAACCGGCGCGGTTATTCCCGGCGGACTTGTGTTGTGGAATCTTAACGTCACGCAGTATAAAGATAAAATAAACCGGCTGGTTACATCACAGAATCCCTGCAAGTGGCATATTTTCAAGAATCCGGCAGACGATTACCTTGCGCAGTTTACTTCTGAACATAAAGTGCTTATCCGCAACCGCACAACCGGGAAAGCCAAAGAGGTCTGGCAGAAAAAGAAAGAAGCCGCGGCAAATCATTATCTTGATGCAGAAGTGTATGCGCTGGCGGCCGCGGATATTATCCGTGCCCTGAATATGCGGCGCGAAGATACGCCGCGGGTTCATCAGCCTGCCGGTGAAGAACATGGCCGCGGCAGCTGGCTTCGTAAAACGAAAGGATCTTGGATTTAATGGGGCAGTGGATAGAGCGCAAAACCGATTGGTTGCATAACGCAGGGCACTCCCGGTCCCCGGAGAAACCCCGCGGCAGGCCGGTTGATGAAAATCTTGATTACGGCGTGCGGTTTATCCCGGTTAAATGCCCGAAGTGTAAAAGCAAAAACATAACTTGTTACGCCAGCCGTCTGCCGATCCGTTATCACAGGTGCCGGGACTGCCAGACATGTTTTAAGAGCGTTGAGGAGAGCGAAAAATAAAAACCGATTTATTCCAAATCTTGGTAACGACTATATTGTCAAATATTCTGCTTGGGATAATATTAAGTTAGAAAATTAAACGCCGAACGGCTGATCACCGTTTCGCGCCCAATAGCAATAAAAAACCCGATTCCTTGTACAAGGGGGAGTCGGGTTTTTTTATTGGGCTTAAAGGAGAATCCCGTGGCCGCGCCGACAAAACAGGAAATGCTTGATAACGTGGAAACCGCAATCAATGCCCGCCTCACCGGCGGCGCGGTTCAGTCGTATTCAATAGGCGGCCGTAATCTTCAGTACATTCCTTTGCAGGATCTTTATAAATTACGCGATCAGCTCAGACGCGAAATTTCCGGTTCCGGCGGGACAACTACATACGCGTCATTCGGGAGTCCGTCATGAAAAAATCTCTTACTGATAAATTAGCCGACAAAATGGATTCTTTTATTTCTTTCTTCTCGCCAGCCGCGGGCCTTAAGCGTCGGATGTACCGCGAGGCAATAAAAATTTCTGACCGGTTCACTTCATACCGCGGGGCATCGCGCGACAGGCTTCGATCGTCGTGGCTTCCGGGCGGCGGTTCTGCCGACGAGGATTTACTCCCCGAACTTAAAGACATCAGAGAGCGCAGCCGCGATTTAAACCGTAATGATGCACATGCTTCAGGTATAACTGCGACGATGACCATTAACGTGGTTGGTTCAGGAATAAGACCGCAGTCGCGTGTTGATAGAGAGGTTCTCGATATCAGCGAAGAACAGGCAAATATTTTTCAGAAAAATGCGGAGCGGATTTGGCGGCGATGGTCGCCGTTTGCTGATGCGGGAAGCCGTATGGATTTTTATGAGATTCAGCATCTGGTTGACCGGCAGATTTTAGAAAACGGCGAGGCATTGATTATTCCGATGATGATTCAGGATCCGGTGCGGCCGTACCGTACGGCTTTGCAGGTGATTGAATCAGACCGGCTGGATACGCCGCCGGATAAACGAGGGGATAAATCGATCAGATCCGGAGTACGTATCGGAGAAAAAGGCGAGCCGATTGCGTATTTTATTCAAAAGACGCATCCCGGCGATATTCGTTTTGCCAAGCGCGATGAAAAAGAATTCATCGAGATTCCGGCATTTAATGAGTACGGCAGGCGCAATGTTTTTCATCTCTACCATGTCAACCGTTCCGGCCAGACGCGCGGTGTGCCGTTTTTTGCTCCGGTTTTAAGTTATTTCAAAGACCTTTCGGAATATGCAGAAGCCGAGCTTGTAGCGGCGCGGATAGCGGCATGTTTTTCCTTGTTTATCACATCCGAAGCTTCAATGGATGTGTCAGCAGGCGGCGCATATGAACGTAATCCGGCAGGACAGCTTATCGAGAGTTTAGAGCCGGGCATGATTAAGCATCTTATGCCGGGCGAAAGTATCACATCGTTTAATCCGCAGAGGCCGGGCTCGAGCTTCGAACCGTTTGTCGAACGAATATTAAAGGCGATATCGGCGGCCTTGGGCCTTCCGTATGAACTGGTAGCCAAGGATTTTTCTAAAACAAATTATTCCAGCGCGCGGGCGGCACTGCTTGAGGCGCGCAGGTATTTCAAAATGCGGCAGGAATGGCTGTCGCGCAAACTCTGCCAGCCGGTTTGGGAGATGCTTCTTGAAGAAGCCTATCTTGAAAGGGAATTAAGAGCAGATACGTTTTTAGAGAACCGCCGCTACTGGACGAGCGCGTCATGGATTGCGCCGGGCTGGGAGTGGGTGGATCCGCTCAAAGAAGCACAGGCCGCCGAGGTTGGTTTACGAAACGGCATTGTGACTTATTCCGATCTATATGCGCAGGAAGGAAAAGACTGGGAAGAAAGTTTTGAACAGCGCAAGCGCGAACAGGAGAAACTTAAAAATCTGGGATTAGAGGTGAACAATGGAGACGCAAAACAAAAACAGCAGGCAGCTGATGAAGAAACGGCGCAGGATACGGCTGGGGAACAGACGGCAGATGTCAATGCCGGTTGAGGCAGATATTGTTGTCGAGAATGCGGAGGAGGAAAAAGATGGCAAATAAGAATATTTATTTCCGTGCGGATATCTCCCGGGGCGGTAACGTAAGCGTAAACCGTACGCAGGAAATCATCGCGGGTTTTGCCGTCGTTACCAAGGGGGTGACGCATGATGAAAGGGGTGAGTTCGATGACATAGCATTGGATACGGTTGTTGATTTGGGTAATCAGACGAAGGCGGGAATCAAGTCGCGCTTTGGGCATCCCAATATGTCGAATACAGCGCTGGGTACGTTTTTAGGCCGGGTGAAGAATTTCAGGCGGGACGGCGATATCGTACGTGCGGACCTGCATATCGACCCTACGGCGCACGATACTCCGGACGGCGATCTGGCGGGGTATGTCATGAACTTAGCGGAAAGCGACAGCCAAGCTTTTGGATCGTCTATGGTTATCCACTGGGATGAGGAGTTCCGCGAAGAGAGAGATAAAGACGGCAAAGAACTGCCGCCGTTTATCCGCGTGAAGAAACTCATGTCTGTTGATGTTGTCGATGACCCAGCGGCCAACAACGGTTTTTTTGGGATGCCGTTTTTCTCCGAGAGCGTGCGGCCGTCGGCAGAAATGTCCCGCTTTTTAGATAGATTTTTGAACGAACCTGAGGCTGTCGAAAAGGTGATCTCATTCTTACAGAGATACGGCGCCAACAGAAACCAAAACAAGGAGGGTAGAAAAATGTTTGAAGAAATTACTTTGGAAAAACTCAAAGCAGAACGCGCAGATCTTTACAACTCCATTCATGCGCTGGGAGCCGAAGAAGGCGTTAAGAAAGAGCGCGAACGGGCGGTGGCAATTTTGAAGAAATCAAAAGTCTTCAAGAATATGACCGATATTGCCGTCGAAGTGGTCGAAAGCGGCGCGACGTTTGAGAACGCGGTGATCAAGTTTCAGGAAAAACAATTGGAAGGTTTGCAGAAGGCATCCGTTCCTGCGGTCGGGCCTGATGCCGAGCAGGAACCAGCCAAGAAGCAGACAACGCATCTGGAGAGGGCAAGAACTTATAAGCAGGAACACGGATGCAGTATGACTGACGCCCTTAAGGCGACAGCGGATAAAAGACAATAACCATTTTAAGGAGGAGGTAAAAAATGTCTCAATACAATATCGGTTCAAAAGCGTTTACGGCGGGTGAAGCGTTGGAAGCCAACCGTCGGGTTAAGTTAAGCACAGGTAGTGGGACTCAGGTTGAGTACGCTGACGCCGGGGACGCCTTTATCGGCATCACGGCGGCCGCCGCTAACTTGAACGAAATGGTCACGGTTGATTTAAAGACGACCGGGCGCACGTTTAAGGTTGTGGCTAACGGAGCGATCGCTGTCGGCGGCAGTTTTTACGGCGCATTGGACGGCAAGGTGAGCGCAACGGTAAGTGGAGCGATTCAAGGCCGTGTGCTGGAAGCATCGGCATCAGATGGTGAAGTAGTGGAAGCGATTCTACTTTAATTTAACGCATTTAAGAAAGAGGAGGAAACCATGGGAGTTGATTATTTAGGGACAAGAGCGGTGCCGAGACTTGAGCTGGGCGAGGCGGCATTGGAATATATCCAACAGCAAGACGAGTTTATCGGCACGCAGGTTCTGCCGATTTTCCCGACGAAAAAGAAAGCGGCGATTTTTCCCGCTATCACACGGGAGAGCATCACTCGTGAGGCGGACACAAAACGTGCGCCCAGAGGCAACTATAACCGTGACGGCTTTCAAGCCAAAGACCGGCAGTACACCTGCGAGGAGTTTGGTCTTGAGGGACCTCTCGATGACAGCGAGAGGAGTTTGTACGCCACGGATTTTGACGCTGAGTTGACCACGGTGCAGATTATCACTCGCCGTGTATTGCAGGCTCAGGAGAGGCGGATTGCCGCAACGGTGTTCAATACGACCACCTTTACCGGCGCTTCGCTTTACACCGACAACTCATCTCAGCCGTGGGATAACCCATCTTCCGCTGATATTCCGGCGCAGGTGCGTGCGGCACGGGAAAGAGTTCGAGCTAATTGCGGTATCGATCCCAACACGCTGATTTGCAGTAAGGCGAATATAGACCGCATGCTGGCGAGTACAAGCATTAAGGACTGCATCAGGTATGTCGCTCGGCTGACAGAGGCGGAATTGCTTAACGCCTTGGCGGATATTCTCGGCGTGCGCAGGATTCTTGTCGGCAAGGGTATTTACAATTCAGCCAAAGAAGGAAAGACGTTTATCAGCGCAGATATTTGGAGCGATGATTACGCCATGGTCGCTGTGATCGGTCAATCAAGCCGTTTGGCTGATCCGAGCATGGGCAGGACGTTCCTTTGGACATCGGACAGCCCGGATAACGCCACGGTTGAGCAGTATCGTGACGATTCGGCACGAAGCGACATCTTCCGTGTGCGTCAGCACGTGGACGAGATGATCATTGATCCGTTCTTCGCTCATCTGATGAAAGTAGACGCTTAACATTTGAGGATCGCCCGGGGGCTTAACGGCTCCCGGGCCCTCGTTTAAGGAGTGTCTATGAGTTTGAAAGAACAGATGCCCAAGGACGCTGTCGGTTGTTTCTTAAACGATGGAGAGTTCGCCGAGGAGATTACCTACACGACAGGCGCTGGCGTTTCCAAGGTGATTAAAGCCGTTGTCGTGCGCTATGAACTCGCCCCGGCGGAGGAAAACATCAACCGCTCGCTCAAGAAGCAGGCGGAAATTTATATCGCCAATGACGAGACCAGCGGCGTGACTGCGGTGAATAAAAAAGATGACCGCATAACGCTTAAGGACACCGAAGGCGTTGAGCATGAGGCGAGGATTAATGATGTCATAGCTCGTGATGAGGGCATGTGGTACCTCATGGTGGGGTGGTAGTCATGGTTGAGTTAATCACGGAGATTGACACACGTGCGTTGGATAAGGCGATTAAAATCGCCCCACGTGTTCTTAAATTCGAGCTTGCCGATGGCATGGATCGCATCGGCAGGGGTTTTTTGAAACGGTTCAGACAGCAACAGCTTCAAGGGCCTCCGGGTGTGCGGGGTGCATCAGGACACGGGCTCTTTGGCACGTTCAAGCGTGTGTTTTTCGTGACGCCTGATATTGAGGGAATGGGGTTTGAGATTTTCTCGGAGTCAAAGATCGCTAAGCTCCATGAGATAGGCGGGACGGTAAAAGACCCGGGCGGCAAACGCTTAGCCGTGCCTTTATCGGCACGCAGTGAGATGTTCACGCCGCAGGGAAAACTCCGAGCAAGATATAAGAAACCGAAAGAATTAAAAAACGTCAGAGCCATGCGCTGGAAAGGCGAGACGTTTTTGGCACGGGTTACAAAGAGGGCGGCGAAGATATTGCCGCTTTACGTCTTAAAACGGCAGGTAAGGATAAAACCACGGCTTGGATTTTACCGCACATGGGACGGGCTGGTGAATTACCGTATTGATATTTTAAACAAATCAATCGACAACGCATTAAGGAAGATTTGATGGAAACGGTCAGGGAACGAATACTTCAGAACATAAAGACCACGCTTGAGGCGGTGACCATCGCTAATGGATACAACTTTGATTTCACGCCGCAGACAGTTCAGCGCTGGTCAATGCACGGCAACCGTATGGTTGATATGCCGATGGCGGTTATCAGCCCGGGCGATGAGGACGAGTCAAGTTCCCCGCATCCGTTTGAGGAATGCGTGTTGACGGTTTATCTGGACGTGTTCTTTATTAATGATGAGAACGACGCCGTACCGACCGACACGTATTTGAATAGATTACAGGGAGATATCAAAAAAGCGGTCTTGTTGGATTCGACTCGTGGCGGGGACGCTATTGATACTGATGTTTTGGGAACGACTCCGTTTGAGACGACTGAGGCGCAACCTTACGCCGGGATCATTATGGAGTTAAAGATTCGTTACCGTCATTTACGGTCTGATCCCACGGCAAAGAATTAAAGGAGGAATTGCGATGTCAATGCTTATAAGAAAACGCCAGCTTGCGGCGAAGATTGAGGCTGTTGAGGGTTCAGCGGAAACCCTCGCATCAGCTGACGCAGGCATTCTGGTCAATTTCTCGCCAAAAGCGAGTTACGATCCGCAAATGTATCAGCGGGACCCGGTGCGGGCATCTCTTACGAAAATGGGCAAGCTCGCCGGTAAACGTTCCGCTGGAATTGATTTTAGTATCGAGCTTAAAGGATCAGGTTCAGTAACGGTTGAGCCGGAATGGTTACGGCTGATCAGAGCGTGCGGGTTCGCCTCAAACGCATTAAAGAAGATAACCATTGGGGCGATTACCTCAGGGCCTTATTTGCATGGGGAAATTATCACTGGGCAGACTTCAGCGGCAACCGGCAGGGTGGTTATAAAGACAGCCAACGGAACGACCACGCTTTATTTTGTGTCGTTAAGCGGGACGTTTGAGACGGGCGAGATTATCACCGGCGGGATGTCAGGGGCTACAGCCACGGCATCAGCGGATCCGGTGAGCGCAGGTTTTGAGATCAAGCCGGTCAGCAGTTCAGTGGTGTCGCTTACCATGGGTCTTTTTGAGGACGGTATCCGTAAGGTTCTTAAAGGATGTAGGGGAACGGTGAAGTTCAATTTCAAGATCGGCGAACCAGCGACTTTGGATTTTAGTTTCAAAGGCGTTGAGTCCGGAGTCGCCGATGTGCCGATGCTTGCGGGTGTAAGTTTCGACAACACCGTGCCGCCGGTGCTTTTGAACGCCGTGATGGCTTGTGACGGTGTGTCGCTTAATATCGGCGAGATGGAGATTAACGTTTCCAACACGCTGGCATCGAAAGACAAAATTGATGACGCCAAAGGGATACTTTCATTCATGATCACCGGCCGTGACATGCAGGGGTCGTTTAATCCCGAGATGGTGCCGGTCGCCGCGCATGACTTTTTCTCGAAGTGGTTTAACAACACGCCGATGGTGATTGATTTGGCGTATGGGGAAACGGAAGGCAATAAGTTCAGGTTTTACGCACCCGGGATTATCTATAACAAAATCGATGACGGCGACCGGGACGGTTTACAGCTGGCGCAGACATCGTTTGATTTGACCGGTTCAATGGAACCCGGTGACGACGAATTAACGATATTACTTTTATAAAAACAGGAGGTATCTCATGTTAACAGGCATTGATATCAATTCGACACGGGAATATGTGTCAAAGATGGACCCGGACAAGAACAATCCCACGGTGTTTCATATCGGGTTGCTGGATCCGAGTTTGCGGGCTGAGGTTGATGATGAAAGCAGTACCTATGAGATGAGTTCCACGAACCCGAATGATAAGGCGAAGGTGCGGCTTAACTGGAATAAGCGCCAGATCACGGCGATAAAGTTCGGGCTCAAAGGCATGGACAACTTTCTTGATCCGCAGACCAATAAGCCGGTTGAGCTTAAATTCGACACGATTCATTACGCAGGCAAAATGAGGAGCGTCGTGCCGGACAGGATTATCGCCATGTTTCCCAACGAGCTAAGACAAGAGCTTGCGGAAGCGATTTTGAACGAATCGAAACTCACGGAGGGCGAACAAAAAAACTGATCGTGGCGGTTCATTTGGGCGACCTCACCATGAACTGCCGCAATTGTTTATGCGGGAGAAAGATTCAATGCGAGTATGAAGTGCCCGGACAAGAAGTCTGGGAATTATACGGTGAGCAGTACCGGGGATGCCCTTTCAAAATCGTCACGAGACAGTCGGCGAATTTTTTAAGGGCATTTCAGTTTTATAGGCAGGGTTATTTACCGAATGAGGGCAGTTGGCTTGATCAGTCAGCGAAGATGCTGGATGCCTTCGAGGTCATTGAGAAGGAGCTTCAAGCGATTGAGCTTGAGCGGGAAAAAAGAAGGAATCAGTTTAAGCGATGACGAATAAAGAGTTGTCAATCATATTGCGGTTGCGGGATGAGGCGACGAAACGTCTTGAGGGCGTCCGTGGCAGTCTGCAGAGGTTCGCTAATTCATGGAAGCAGAATTGGCTGGCGATAACCGCCGCTATCACGGCGAGCATTATGGCGCTTCGTCAGGCGTGGGATCTCATGGAAATGGGTGCGAAAGCCCAGCAAATCGATGAGAGCTTCAAGCGCATGGCTGAGAGTGTTGGTATCAACTCCCGAGAAATGAAAAAGGCGTTGATGGAAGCGTCACAGGAGACGGTCAATTTCTCAAACGTGGCGGATAAGGTTTCATCACTCATGGCTCAGGGCTTGAACATGGATCAGATAACCGCTCTCATGCGGCAGGCTCGGGTTGAGGCGAGGATATTCGGCACGACCACGGAAGAAGCGTTTCAAACCATATCCGGCGCAGTCACCGGCGGGTTAGTTACGACTTTGCGCAGGTCATATGGTTTACAGTTGTCGCTTAAGGACGCTGTTGAGTCATACGCTCGTGCCACGGGTAAGACCACGGAAGAAGTCGAGAAGTACCATATGGCGCAGGCGATCGCCAATCATATTTTGGAGAGAAGCAAATCTCATCTTGCGGCGGTCAATCTTGAGATGATGACCAGTTACGAAAAAGTGCAGGCGCTTAAATCAAAATGGAACGATTTTTTGGAGTCAGCCGGGCAGATGTTATGGCAGGTGCTTGGGTTCCTGCAGGGGTTCGCCAATCATTTAGTTTCAGGGATATTCACGATTCTTGAGTATGGATCAGGTGCGGTTGAGGCGTTTATTCAGGGGATCGTTAACGCTTTAAACGGGCTGTTAAGGTTCGGGACGGATTTCTTTCAGTCGCTTATGACACCGCTTATCAAATTCTATGAGCTTTTAGGAAAACTTCCCGGCACGGTGGGTGAGACTTACCGGCAGGCGGCGGCAGAAGTTGAGCGGTTTTCGCAGTCGTTGGATAAGAAAACAATCCAGTTTAATGTCGAGGGATTGACGCAGGGGCTTGAGGAAGCAAGGCAGGCGTTTAATTTGGCCGCTGAGGATAGCGCAAAAGAAGCCATGACGCAGTACGACCTTGTGTTTGCCAAGGTTAAGGACACGGGTGATAAGACAGGCGAGATTTTGAGGAACGTGGCGAAAGAGGTGGGCAAAAGCGCAGAGGAAGCGGGCAGGCAGTTTAATGTCATGGAGGAGTTCGCCAAGCAGTCGGCGCATAATATGCAGAACGCTTTCTCGCAGTTTTTCTTTAAGGCGTTTACCGGTGAGCTTCGCAGTGTCAAGGAAGTGTTCGCAGATTTCGGCAGAGCGGTCTTGCAGATGATTTCAAACATCTTGGCGAAGCTGTTACTCATGAAAATATTCACAGCCATGGCGGGGGCTGGCGGCACGATATTCGGCGTTCCTGTGGCGAGTTTGTTTCATCAGGGCGGCACGGTTGAGCGGCGCAATCGAGCGTTTATCCGTGCGCATTCCGGGCTCGCACCGGATGAGGTGCCGATTATAGCGCAGACCGGTGAGGGTGTTCTTTCCCGCAGGGGAATGCAGGCGGTGGGCGGATCAGATAATCTTCGAGCGCTCAACGATGGCGAATCTATCCGTGGCGGCGGGGTGACGATCAACGTCAATCAGGTTATTCAGGCGTGGGACGCTCAGGATGTTTGGCGTAACCGCAAGATGTTATCCAACGCCATCGCTGATGACATTTATAACAACGGCAAGATCCGCTCGGTGATCAGGAGTTACGCATGAGCGAGTTTACTTTTCTGCCTGATTTTGTTTTTGAGGAGACGCTGGAATATAAGACGCTCATTTCGGAGTTTGAGAATGGGGCGGAACAGCGCAGGCGCAAATGGGCGGCGCCTTTGCACAAGTGGCACTTACGGTTTAGCAACCGGGTTAAAGGCGACATGCAGGCAGTGCGGGAGTTTTTTAAGAGCAAGTACGGGGCGTTCATGGCGTTTACGTGGACAAACCCCAACGATTCAGTCGAGTATTCGGTGCGTTTTGTTGAGGACAGTTTTAAGTTCACCTTAAAAGCGCACGAGGTTTATGACTTTGAGTTTGATGTGATTGAGGTGAAGTGATGCCAAGAGACATTGATCTGACATTCAGGCAGGAAAAATCAAAACAGGAGAACGCTCCGTTATTCCTTTACACGCTTGAGGCGTATGACGGAATTAACGATCTGCATTTAGCGGGATTTGATCAGGACATCACTTATGACGGCGTGCTGTATTCAAAGTTTCCGATCACGCATGAGTTTATCTCGGAGAACAATCAGGGGCAGATTGATCAGGTCAAGGTGCGCTTAGGCAACGTGTCGAGGCTTATTGAGCTTTATCTTGAGCAGTATGACTTTCGTGGCAAGCGAGTGATTATTCGCATGGTATGGCTAGATCAGCTGGCGGACCCGGACGCCCACATGGATGACGTGTTCTATATCGATAATTACTCGGCGGATCAGAAAAACGTGGAGTTTACCTTAACCGGCAAGTTTGACGTGCTGGGCGTGGATTTACCCGCACGCAGGTACGCACGCAATTATTGCTCATGGAAGTTTAAATCAGCGGAATGCGGATATGTGGGAGGAGAGACCGCATGCAACAAAACCAAACAGCGATGCAAACAGCTGGAGAATTATCTGCGCTACGGGGCGTTTCCCTCGGTTCCGTCAAGGCGGATTTACGTGATGTAGAGAAACGTTTGATCGAGAAATATCTCGGCGTGCCCTACCGCCACAGGGGAAGGGCGATGGACGGCCTTGACTGCTGGGGTTTCTTGAAGCTGGCTTATGCGGATATTGGTGTTCGTCTTTTTGATATTGAGGATCTGGAATACGGCAAGGTATGGGGCTTAAAAGGCAAAGATTACTTTAAGGATAATTACGCCAATGATTGGGTAAGAGTCGCAGAGCCGCAAGCGTTGGACGGGATATTGTTTTTAAATTCACGAGGCGTGGCGAATCACGCTGGCGTGGTTTTAAGTAACCGGCGGTTTATCCATTGTTGCCGTCAGGGCGTTGTGGTGTCCCGGCTTGATGATGTCTCATGGAATAAAAGAACAGAGGGATTTTACAGGTTAAGAGCATGGTTATAATTCGTAACATAGCCAATCCGTTTAAGACCGAGGAAGCGCAAGTCCGCAAGGTCAAGTATTCCCGAAGCAAGTGCGTGCGGGACTACCTTGACGCCGCCGGATTTGATTATCAGGACAAGCGGGTGATTGTTACCGGCAAACGCATTGAGGATTTATCGGTGCGCATTGATAACGGGGACGAGATCACCGTTATTCCGGACGTGAAGGCTCCGGTCATAGCCGTGGTTTCGTGGATTATTTCCGCTGTCTGGGCGGCGGCTGTTGCTCACCCGTTCTTATTCGCTTTCTTTGTGCTGTCGATGGGGTATTCCATTTACCAGTACATGAACCAGCCCAAGATGCCGGATTTTAATTTGGGCTCAAATACCGGCATGGATGAAGGATCGCCCACATACGGCTGGGACGGTATTCAGACAATTCAGGAGGTCGGGGTTCCGGTCGCCGTGGTTTACGGCAGGCATCGTGTCGGCGGAAATATCGTCAATCAGTTTTTATGGGAGGACGGAGATAAACATTATCTCAATGTCTTGCTCGCTTTGTGCGAGGGAGAGATTGAGTCAATCGATGAGTTAGAGCTAAACGATAACCCGATAGCGAATTTCGGCGGCGTTTCCATTATCAAACGGTTTGGCACGAATTATCAGAGCATGATCGAGAACTTCGAGGATCTGCATAATATTTACTCGATCAGCGCAAACCTCACGCAGAACAATCCGTCTATTTACACCACGGTTGATTCCGATGTCGAGGCGTTTGAGATTCATTTGCGGCTTAATAACGGGCTGTATCAGCAGAGCTCAAGTTCAGGCGATATTCAGAGCTGGAGCGTGACCTATCGGGTTGAGTATAAACTTCATTCGGAAAGCGTTTATATCGATTTAGGCGAAACGACAATATCAGCGCAGTCACGCACGAGCGTGCGCAGGGTGTTTAGGAAAGACGGCCTTGCGCCCGGCAAATACGACATTCGTGTGACCCGAACTAGCGAGGACAGTTCGCTTCAGCCGTTGAAACAGGGCGATCTTACGTTGTTTCAGATTGACGAGATTAAGACAGACGATTTGTGTTATCCCAACACCGCTTTATTGGGTCTGAAGTTATTAGCGACAGATCAGTTAAGCGGATCCATGCCGAATATCACGGCGATTGTTGAGGGCAAAAAGGTTTCAATTCCTGATGTGCGTAACGCAGGCGCTCCGGTTGATTGGGAAGATTATTACTGGGATGGTGAGAATTACCGGCTGTTTTCCGATGACACGATTCTCTCATGGGACGGCTTAACGTATGTCATGAAATATTCGGCGAATCCAGTGTGGTGTTTGCGTGATCTGGTCACCAATAAGCGTTACGGTTTGGGCGAGTTTATAGTGACCGACAATTTGGATAACGCATCGCTTCTTGAGATGTCTCAGTATTGCGAGGAGCGTGTGCCTGACGGCAAAGGCGGTTATGAGAAGCGGTTCAGGATGGATGTGGTTATCGATTCAAATAATAAGGCGCTTGATGTCTTGATTCAGATGTGCGCCACATTTAACGCCATGCCGGTGTACAGCGCAGGCGGCCTTACGTTTAAAATTGATAAGCCCACAGCGCCAACGCAGTTGTTCGGTATGGGCAATATTGTCAAAGACTCCTTCGCCCAGAGCTGGAAAACCATGAAAGAAGTGCCGAACGTCATTGAGGTTCAGTTTACTGATAAAGAGAAAAACTATCGGCAGGAAACGATCGCTTTTATTGACGAGGAGTCGCTGGCTCAAGGTGAGCCGATGCGCAAGAGCCAGCTTCGTTTATTCACCACGGGGGCGAGTTACGCCATACGGGCGGCACGCTACGCCTTAAAGGTCGCACGATACATTAACCGATCGGTCGCTTTCAGGGCGGGAATTGACGCAGTGGCGTGTCAGGCGGGGGATATTATCTCGATATCGCATGACGTTCCCCAGTGGGGATTCTCTGGCAGGGCGCAGTCGGGGAGTTCGGCAACACTTGTTAAATTAGACCGCTCAATGGTTATTGAGGACGGTAAATCTTACAAGATTCAGGTGAGGTTTTCTGATGACACGATAGAGGAGCGGTTTATCACTTCACCCACAGGCACGCATACCGAGGTCGCTTGTGAAGCGTTCTCTAATGATCCGCAGGCGTTTGATGTTTACGCTATCGGCGAGACAAGTAAGGTGAAGAAAGATTTCCGGGTGGTATCGGTTCAGCGGGAAGGAAAAAGCGAGGTGCAGATATCGGCGCTTGAGTATAACGAGGCGGTGTATGACGATTCCGATATTATCCTGCCGCAGAGCAATTACTCGTCATTATCAAGCGAGATTCCGGCGGTTAGCAATCTCGCTTTGACCGAATCGCTGGTCAAGAAAACCGACGGCACGATCGAGAACGCAATCGATGTTTGGTTTGACCGCCCGGCGTATGTGGATCATTACGTTAAGTCTTACGCCAAGGCGAAGATTTATATAAGCGACGATAACGGATTAAGCTGGCGGGCGAGAGGCGAGACCACCGGCACGCAGTTTCGTATTATCGGCGACATCGTTGATGGTCATACTTACAAGGTCAAAGTTACTTCGGTTGATTCCATGAACGGGGAAAGCGCTCTAGCTACAGCTCCGGAAAGCGAGATCACGGTTGTGGGCAAGTCAGCGCCGCCGTCAGATGTGTCGTCCTTTTTGGTTAACCGCAACAGGGATTTGCTTTATTTCGGCTGGACTCCGATTACGGACGTGGACGTTTGGGGGTATGAAATCAGGCGAGGGCTTAATTGGGACAGCGGCGAGTTTATCACGCTTCAACAGGGGTCGCATTACTTGACCAAAGAGGTCAAGAAGGGCGTTGGTCAGAGTTATTGGATTAAAGCGATTGATACCTCAGGCAACTATTCCATGAACGCAAAAGAGTCGGTCGTGACGATTACCGAGATTCCGTTCAGGAACATGGTCGCTGAGTATCAGGAACAGCCGTTGTGGGAAGGCGCAAAGGACAATGTCGAGAAGAATGACGAGTCGATTGTGATCACGGACGGCGTTATGTCCGGTACGTATACCACACCAGTCAGGGATTTGGGGTATGTGGCGAGTGTTTATATCGGCATTGACGTTGTGGTTGCGACTTCCTTGGGGCGCAGGTTCAATAGCGACGGAGTCACGAAGTTTAACGACAGTCTCACGTACCGCTTCACCGGTCAGGAGACGTTAAGGGCGACGAGTTTCCGCATACGCACATCAGAGGACAATGTCACGTGGCGGGATTGGGAGACGTATCAGCCCGGTGATTATTACTGCCGGTATTTTCAGATTGAGTTGACGCTGTATCGGGAGAACTTGGGCGATGAGATTACCTGCTCAACGTTTCAGTATTTCGGGGATTTACCGGACGTTGATGACAGCGGTAACGACACGGTTGTTTCAGCGGCGGATGGGAAAGAAGTGTTTTTTATTAAAACATACCACGAGGAACCTAGCGTGCATATAGAGATAAGAAGCGGCAATGGCATTTACTCGAAGTTTGTGGATAAAAGTACCACGAGTTTTAAGGTCAAATTGTACGACGCCCAAGGCGTGGCGCAGGCTGGAATGTTTGACTGGCACAGCCACGGGATTTAGGAGGAGAGCAAATGGCGAAGAAGTTGATTCCATGCAAAGTGGTCATTGAGTTTGATAACGGTGAGTTTTTAAACGGTGTCATTTTATATAAGGTTAATGACGGCGGCGAAATCGGCAGGGTCAAGAGTATCGGGATTAAAGACGCTGATTTCAGTAAACCGGCGTTGAATGTTTTATTGAAGAAATTCATTAAACACGCCAGCCAGTCAGAAGGAGCTCAAGATGGATAAGTTGATTTGTTGTAAATGCAAAAAGGAGATACCTGACGACATGGCGTATGTGTCGGTTAGTGGAGATATTATCTTGCGCATGCCAAAGAGGAAACCGATTGTTTTTACCTGTTCTGAGCAGGCGTTGAACTACGCACAGCAGATGGCTGTTCATGATGTCTGCTGGATTCAGATGTTACGAGAACACGGTATTGAGCTTTTTGACCTCAATGAGGTGGCTGAGTCGTATCGCAATAAGGAGGTGGGCGATGGCTTGGGACAAGACTAAACCGGAAAACGACATGCTTTTGATTAATTTCCCGCCAGCCTGCAGGGCTAATTGGGAGGCATTGGAGTTATTGACTGACCCAGTGTTACAGATCACCAATGACAAGGTCGCCCTGGGAGCGGGAATTGAGGACACGAAGTTAGCGCAAATCACGTCGGCTAACAAGGTACATGGGTCGGCGATTATGGGTTTAGCGAGCGTTCCCTCAGCGGCGGGTGTTTTGCCGACAGAAAATTCACCGAACAAGTTGAAGGCGGATGTCAGCGACACGACACCGGAGTATTTGGACGGCCTTATTGACACATCGGTGTTTCAGGTGTCGGCGGGCGATCAGTTGCAGTTAAAAGACGGCGGTGTGTCCACGGCGAAACTTGAGAACGGGGTGGCATTGCCGGGCAATAACAAGTATTACGGAACGAACGCATCAGGCACAAAAGGATTTTTTGATAAGACGGCGGTTTACGCCTCATAGGGAGAGATATGGCTCATTTAATACCGCCAAAACAATGTTCGTCAAACGTACCGGCTTGGACGGACCCGGCGCTTTCGGATTTATCGACAAAAGTCCGCAAGGTTCATATTGACGAATTACGGTTATTCTTGAACACCGAGTTCGTTCGTCGTGGGCTTTCGCAGGCGTCTTTCACGGACCCGGCTATCACCGCTTTGGTTACCGAGATCAGGAAGGTTCACGTTGACGAGTTAAGGACAGAGCTTGCGGCGTGTAAGTCAGGGAGAGGCACGCCCGGGTATTGCCCGCAGGATGGTTCCGGGTGCATGGATTTCACGGATCCCACAATCACGGCGTTATCAACCGAGGTTAGAGGGATTCACTTCCGGCAGATGATGCAGAAAGTTCAGGCGTTAATGACCGGATGTATCTGCGAGACCGAGCAGTGCCAGTATTGCGCTGATTGCGGGTACCATTACACGAGTTGTTCGTACGCCGGGGTGGCGTGCGATGATCATAAATATTCGGAATGCCAATATTCAATAAATCATTATTGGAATTGCGCCAGTATCAATTTGCCGTCAGCGGCTGAGCATCCGTATAAATCGGCTAACCCGCCGGTAGCGTGGGATGGCTATGTGCCATGGGATTGGTGCGTGTATACGCCGCCGGGATCAAATTGGGGATCGTGTGAGTACGCAGGCGGGCATAATCATTCGGCGTGGAATTGTAAGTGCAACCCTTATTCGTGGTGAGGACTATGCTTGAAGATCAGGAAAAAGCGGACAGAGCGTCATTCAAAGCGGCTCTTTTGGAAAACGAGAACGCCGTGGATGAGCTTATTCATTTTAGCAGGAATAATCTTGATGATTTAACCGTCCAGTGTTTCACGCATAAACGGTTTATGACTGTTGCGGCGTTTGTGGGTGTTTTATGTCAGGTTTATCAAGACCTTGGCGTTCAGGGAGCGAACGGCAATATCTCAAACTTCGTTTTGTTTATCGCAGGCACACACAGGGACAATATTTACGCCTCGCACGCAAGTGCGATCACCGATGAGCACCGGCAGGTGTTTGCGACGAGGCTTGGAATGGATATCGAGGTGATTGAGCCTAACCTTAGCAAATTGATTTGGAGGATTGATGGCGGTATTTGAGCTTCAAAACAGCAAAGCGACCGGTGATTTGCCGTTACAGTGCCGTGAGGTTATCAAGCGGTACAAGGATGAGGGGATGTTTGACATCGCCTCGATAACAGACGGCAAGCAGGAATACACCACGGTTTATTTTCTTATGACACAGGACTGCAATCTGCGGTGCGCTTACTGTTATCAGCCCAAGGAGTTTAGGCAAAAGAACACGGCGATCACCAAAGAGATAATCGACGCAACTATTGATTGGGTCTGCCGGACGTTCGATGAGCGCAGGATCAAGTTCAGCATATTTGGCGGTGAGCCGTTTTTGAATTCCCCGATGCTCAAATACCTTTGCGACACCTATTGCGTGTATCGCTACGTTGTTACCACGAACGGTCTCATTTTTTTGGAAGACCCAAGCGTCAGGGAATGGGTTTTGCGGCACAAATATCATCTGAATTTAAGCGTCAGTATATCGGCGTTACGTAGTGTTCTGGGTGACGGTTATTTGGATAAAGCGCAGGCGGTGATCGATTTGGTCAAAGCAAACGGCGGCGATGTTCATTATGTGGTTGATGACCCGGATCGTCCCGGGATTTATGAGGAGATCGTGCGGCTGTATGAATGCGGCGTTCCGGTCGTGCGGGTATCTTCAGCCCGGCATTGGGATATGGTCAGGGATAAGAACGAGCGGTTCAAAGAATTGTTTCAGAGGATCGCTGATTATGTTTATTTCAGCGGTCAGCCTAAGTTTGGCAGGAGCCAGTGGGATATAGCGTTAAAGAATAACATTTACCGTAAGATGAAAGGTATGGCGCTTAAGAGTGTGCCTCCGACTTTTTGCGGATGTGGATATTTATATTTGGCGGTGAATAACAAGGGCGAGATTTATCCCTGCGACTTTTTCGCCAATTACCCGGAGTTTAAGATCGGGGATGTATGGAGCGGGTTTAATGACACGGCGTTCTTTTTCAAGAAGATGGGGGATTGGATCAGCGATCTTTACGAGCATTGCCGGGACTGCGAGGTTTGTTTTGACGGAGATATTCGCTGTTGCCCGAGAGCGATGTGCTTGGCGGAGAATTACACGGTAACCGGCAATCCGTTAAAGCCAGCGCCGAATCACTGCTGGGCGAATCGTATTGAGACGGCGACGTATGAGTATATAGCCAAGAAGGCGATCAAAACAGGCATTGACGTTTTTTACCATAAGGGGCGGACATGAGGATCCCGGTTTATAAATCAGTTTATTTATATCTGACGCATGCCTGCAACGCTAACTGTTCGTTTTGTTATCGTAGGGGATTGTTTGAACGCAACAAGATATCGGCGCTCGGACCCGTGAAGATGTCAAAGAAAACAGCGGATGATATTCTCGATTTTTGTTTCGCAAGGCTCAAGCTGGCGCCTAAGTTCACGATTTACTTTTGGGGTGGGGAACCGACGGTTAATTTCGAGGTTATTCAGCATGTGATGGAGAAGTATCCGCAAATGCTCTTTCACATGAACACGAACGGGGCTTTGATTGATGAGCGGATGTATGAGTTTTTCTCAACGCATCGCAATATCGGGATCACGTGGTCGTTCGGCAATTGCTATGAGAAATACGGCGGGCCTAAGGGTAAAGCAAAGGCGGAGTCGTGGATGCTCAAGCTGGTAAGGGAGAATCCGAACCACAATGTGAATTTCATGGTTGTGGAATACGGCAGGCTGAAAGATGATTTTGATTTCATCGCTCAAAACATCACCCGCAATATAACGATTGATTTAGCCACTCGCCACGATCACGGCAAAGAGGATTTGGAGCGTTTCGCCGAGCAGTATTTCGAGTTGCTCATTGAGCATGAGCGTGACGCTGAGATGTTTCTGACATTGAATCCGGCGCTTCATAGTAACGCCTATGTTCGGGAGTTTGGGCTTAAGGCGCAGGTGCGGGAGTTTCATTTCTGCAAGACGGGGCTTGAGCGGCTTTTTATTGATACCGAGGGCGGCATCTGGCAGTGCGACAACATGTATATCTGCAGGCATAACCGTCTGGGCTCAGTTTATGAGGGGATCGATTACTCAAAGCTGGATTATGTCTGGGAGATAGACGTAAACAGGGGAAAGTATCTTGGTAGGTTCTGCGAGGCTTGTGAGTTGTATAAACGGTGTCCTCGCAATAAATGTTTGGGGCTTAATCTTGAGCATATGGGCGACATGTTTAAGCCGGAGCCGGGTTATTGCGCCATGAATAAGGTTCTGGCGAAGGTCATTGATAAATATATCCAGTTGGAGAAAGAAAAGAAGGAGGCGGTTAATGTCTAACGAGGAAGTGGTCGGCGGTAAAACCAAAGACGAGATTAAAAGCATAGATTTGTTTATTACCGAGCAATGCAACATGCACTGCGATTATTGTTTTCACCCAAAGACTGAGGCGACGCTTTCAATTGAGCAGGGCAAAAAGATTCTCGCTAGGATGAAGGAGTTGAGCCCGGCCGCTCTACAGGTCACGTTCTTTGGCGGTGAGCCATTGCTGTATCCGCAGACGGTTTTGGAACTCGCTCAATACGCCCGGGAACTCTGGCCACTGGATAAAGAGGGTAGGCATACGTCCACGTTCTCGATATCCACGAACGGTATGTTTTTCGATGAGGATGTATTCAAGAAGTTCGCCGAGCTCGGCATGGCGGTTCAAGTCAGTTGTGATGGCGATGAGATCACGCATACTGAATACCGCCATGGCGACTATAAGCGGATTATTGAAAACATAAAAAAGATTTTAGCGATTAAGCCGGATATGAGCGTGCGCATGACGTTCACGCCTAAGACGGTCGGCAGGCTCGCCATTAACGTGCAGTATTTGCGTGAGCTTGGGGTTACCAAAATTATGCACCACGCAGTCATGGAGGAAGATTGGACGGATGAGGTGGTTGAGCAATACCGTTATCAGTTGGCGCAGATTTATCATTACCGTCGGTATTGCAAGCGTCAGGGGGTGCCGCTTGAGATAGCGTTTATCGATAAGCCGCTTAAGATCGTTAACGATGAAGTGCCGCCGGAGAAGGAATACTGTCAGGCAGGTAAGACGTATCTTGCCATATTGGACAACGGCGATGTTTACCCCTGTCATCGTGCGGCCAGCGCAAGGATATTCAAGTTGGGGAATATCTTTCAGGAGAGACCGTTTATTCGAGGAATCTTCCTAAATATCGATAAGGAATACACCGGCTGTTGGAAAAACTGTCCGCACGCTCGCACATGCCACAGTTGCGTGATCACGCACTATAAGGTTAATCAGGAACTTACGGTTCCGCTCACTAAGTATTGCCGGATATGCGCAGTTGAGAGCGAGCAGGCGTTGGGGTTCTTGCCGGTTGAGCTGGCGGACAGGCGTGAGCGCATGCTGTATAAGGTCGGGCAGGTCTTGGTGGATGTCGCCAAGCAGAACGAGGATATATTGGAAGCCTTAAAGAAGGAAAAGAGCCATGCAGAACGGTAACTGGACAAAATTTATCACGCCGGTATTGGTCACGATCGCAATCTTTATGCTTGGCGTTGTCATGGCGCAGGTGAACCGCATTGATGAGAAGCTGTTTCACCACTTGGCGAATGACGAGATTCATATGCCCAGAAGCCTTTATGTTTCCAAGGCGGAGTTTGAGATGCAGAGCCGGTTTATCGAGAAGGAGAATGACCGGATTATTAAGGCGATAGACGAACTTAAGAGCGATCTTAAGTCAGGAAAAAAGTGAGATGAGTATGGCTGAGGGAGAGAAATTTAATTTACTGAAATTCTTGGGGAGCTTCTTTCAGTTTTTGCCGTGGGTGAAAACGTTACGGTATGCGGCGGGCATAGCGTTGGTTGGTTTCGTGGGGCTCACGATTTATCGAGCGTTTTTCATGCCGACGCAAACCACGAAGCAGGAAACGCATATCATCGCCCAGCCCGGCGCTCAGGTGACCGTGGATCAGAAGCGGGAGGAGAAGAAGTCCGGCGTTGAGGTCAGTCCTTTTGTCGAGGGCTATGGATTCGCTGAATCCGATAATCGCAAAGGCGTGGGTGGCAAGGCTGGCGTGCGGGTTGAGTTCTAAAGAAACGCCTTGCCAACTATTAAAACGTATGGCCCTATACCCCTCGAAAGGAGGGGATTTTTTATGGTTCGTGAGAATATGACGGCGAAAAAGAGCCGGTATATCAGCGTCCGTAATAGCGGCGAGGAGACGTATGTCGAGAATGTCCCAACTTCTGGGCGCATGCGTGATCATCGTCCGGCCGCCAAGTTGCGGTTGCGTGAAATCCAGCGGGTCATGCCGCTTGGCAAGTGGTCGATTACGATCGAACAGCAATGGAAGGAAGGCGGTGTCACGCACTTTCAGATGCTGGATGTGGTGACGGGAAAATTACAGGAATCGGTTTTGTAAAAGGAGGATATCTCAATGGGAAAGAAAGCTAAGAAGCAAAAGGTCGTTAAAGTTGAACCGGAAGTCAAACAGACACGGAGCGCTCTGATGTTACAGGCGAAGGATCGGGGTGTCAGGAATTTTCGTGTCCTTAATAAGGAAGAACTCACTCAGGTATTGGCTGATGACGTTACGCAAGAGCGGATCAATGAGGTTGTGGCTGGCGCAGTGGCAAGATGGAAGTCCGGCTGGGGCAAAGGAAAGAGCAGAAACAAGGCGCAAGAGTAAAGCAATACATTCCAAGCAACCTCCGCTGGTTTTACGGCCGGTGGAGGTTTTTTATTTACAAGTGTAACTTAACGGTAGATCTTTGTGTCAGATAGGGGGATGGTTTAGGGTGTAGATTAGGAATTAAAATTTATAAAATCGGAAAAGAATGCTCTAAAAATATGCGAGTGAAAAATTAAGTTGAACATGCGTTATTAAATTACGAAAAACGAAAAAATAATTGCGAAAAACACTTGACAATATACGAAAATAGTGCTATATAGGTAATCGATGAAAAAAGAAATCAAATATGGGAATATATTTGATGTAGGGATCGACGAGCCGGTATATACGAGCGGGGTTATTAATAAGCTTCTCGGCATACCGGTCTGGGTACTTAAGCAACTCGATAAAGAAAATATTATTCGTCCGCCCCGGAAAAAAGGGAAGTCGCGGCTCTACTCAAAAAATGAACTAAATAAGTTAAGCCATATTTGGTATTTAATGAAGGAGAAGAAAGTAAAATTAGACGGTTTAAAAGTTATATTAGAGATGGAAGAAAAGATGCTTGTAAAGACCTAAATTTTTTTACCCGTATGTTGGCACTCTTCTCTATCAAGTGCTATTAGGAGTGGAAGATTATAGGAGGTGATTAATATGGATTTAATGCCATGGAAGCCATTGGATCGCCTGTGGGATCCTTTTTCTGAAATTGAGCAGCTCCAGGAGCGCATGAACAGTCTTTTTAGTTCCTCGCTTGCCCGGTTTCCCGAGAAAAAGGGCCAGATGATGTTTAAGGGTTGGGGCCCTGAAGTGGATATTCATGACCTTAAGGATAAGGTAATGGTTAAGGCGGATATTCCAGGGATGGAGAAGAAGGATTTTGATATTTCAGTATATGGCAACACCCTGGTTATTAAGGGCGAGAAGAAACACGCGCAAGAGATTAAGGAAAAGGATTGCGTACGCTCAGAAAGGTTCTACGGCAGCTTTAACCGCACGGTTACTCTTCCGGCAGAGGTTGATGACCGCAGGGTAAAAGCAACATATAAGGAAGGGGTATTAGAGCTTATTCTTCCCAAAAAGAAAGGCTCACGATACCGGAATATTAAAGTCGAAGTAAAATAAATAATACAATCAAAACTTAAACCTTATTTTTCCTCTTCATTGTAAAGGAGGTGACTATTCTTTGCTATGAAGAAACGAAATTCTATCTCTAAAAAGAAACCTTTAGCTCAGACAAAGACTCTAAAGGAAAAGCCCATCGAGGAGAAGCAAGAGGCTAAAGAAACAACAATTCAGCAGGATGTTCGAGAAAAAGAGGAGGTGTCTATGCAGATTACGCCATTAGGAGACAGGATTTTGGTCAAGCCTTTGGAAGCTGAAGAAAAAACCAAAGGAGGGATTATCTTGCCGGACACTGCCAAGGAGAAGCCGCAAGAAGGCAGGGTCGTAGCAGTAGGTAAGGGCAAAGTCTTAGATGACGGCAAGGTTCAGCCCTTAGAAGTAAAGCCCGGAGATAAAATCCTCTACGGAAAATATTCCGGCACAGAAATAAAATTAGAAGACGAAGAGCATCTGATTATTAAGGAAGAGGATGTTTTAGCTATAATCACTGATTAAAAATGAAAGAGAGGTGAATTCAATATGGCAAAACAACTTTCTTTTGGTGAAGAGGCCAGGCAGAAAATATTAAAAGGCGTAGAGAAATTGTCTGATGCGGTAGTAGTTACCTTAGGTCCCAAAGGCCGTAATGTAGTTTTGGATAAAAAATTCGGCTCACCAACTATTACTAAAGACGGCGTTACGGTAGCAAAAGAAATCGAGCTTGAGGATGCCTATGAAAATATGGGCGCTCAGATGGTTAAGGAAGTAGCTGAAAAGACATCTGATACTGCGGGTGATGGTACGACCACAGCTACGCTTTTGACTCACTCAATCTATAAGGAAGGCATGAAAAACGTCACTGCCGGCGCCAATCCTATGGGGCTTAAAAGAGGCATAGATAAGGCAGTGGAAGTGGTCATTGATGAGCTTAAACGGATGGCAAAACCCATTAAAGACAAGAAAGAAACAAGTCAAATTGCCACTATTTCAGCCAATGGCGATGAAACCATAGGGAATCTCTTGGCTGATGCTATGGATAAAGTAGGCAAGGATGGCGTGGTTACCGTAGAAGAAGCGAAGTCCATGGCCACAACCCTTGATGTGGTTGAGGGTATGCAATTTGACCAGGGATATCTTTCTCCTTACTTTGTGACTGATGCTGAGAGGATGGAGTGCGTGTTGGAAGAGCCGTATATTTTAATCTATGAGAAAAAAATATCGGCGGTAAAAGACATCATTCCATTGCTTGAGAAAACCGCCCAGCAGGGTAAGCCACTGCTAATTATTTCAGAAGAGGTTGAAGGCGAAGCCTTGGCAACCTTGGTAGTTAACAAGATTAGGGGTACGCTCAATGTCTGTGCGGTAAAAGCTCCGGGTTACGGCGACAGAAGAAAGGCAATGCTTCAAGATATTGCTATTCTAACCGGCGGGAAGATGCTTGCCGAAGACTTAGGTATCAAATTAGAGAGCACTCAGTTATCTGATTTGGGCAAAGCCAAGAGAGTCAAAATTGATAAGGAAAATACCACCATAATCGAAGGAGCGGGTAAAACCTCGGATATTAAAGGAAGAATTGAGCAAATAAAGAAGGAAATTGACAAAACCGATTCTGATTATGATCGGGAGAAACTTCAGGAACGTTTAGCAAAGCTCTCAGGTGGTGTGGCGGTAGTTAATGTGGGCGCTGCTACCGAAACTGAGATGAAAGAAAAGAAAATGCGCGTTGAGGATGCGCTTCATGCCACTAGGGCAGCAGTTGAAGAGGGTATTGTTCCTGGAGGCGGGGTTGCACTTCTAAGGACGATTCCCCGGGTGGAAGCTCTTAAACTTGAAGGGGATGAGAAAATAGGAGTTGATATTGTGAGGCGTGCCCTGGAAGAGCCAATCAGGCAGATTGCCCAGAATGCCGGGGTGGAAGGTGTGGTAGTAGCTCAAAAAGTCAAAGACGAAAAAGGCTCTTTTGGTTACAACGCCGAAACAGGCGAATACACTGATTTAATTAAGTCAGGTGTTATTGACCCGGTAAAAGTGGTGAGGCTTGCCATACAGAATGCTTCAAGTATTGCAGGGCTCATGCTTACTACAGAGGCAGTAGTTTGTGACCTCCCGGAAAAAGAAAAAATGCCTCCCATGCCGCCATCGCCGCATGGTGAGTATTAATCGCAACTAAAGGTTAAAAATAGAGGGCTGCTGTCGTTATTAATGGCGGCAGCCCTTTATCACAAAAAATAAAAATAGTAAAACGTTATGATAAATAGCTATGCACGAAAATATACTCAAAAACATAGATATTGTGGCATTAGAGAAAGAATACGGGGTGTTAAAAAAATCAAATGGTAATTATCGTTGCCGTAAATGCCTGATGACAGACGGTTATACCGCAGAAGAAAAGAAATGTCGCTGGTGCGGCCAAGACCTTTTTGAAATGGATAGGGTATGAGTTTAAAAAGAAAGCCAAAATTTGTAACAACGGGTAGTTCTAAGAAAGAAAAGCCGTGTTGCCAGACGCTGAATAAACAGAAATCTGAGATTGAGAATTATATTGTCCAGCTCGTTGAGGCTCGGGAGGATTTTATTAAAACCAAATGGGCGTGGGGGATTATTAAAGCAATAGAGCCGTTGTCAGGAGAAAAGGTATCGAAGGGCAAGAAATCGTTTTTATGCGAAAAGTGCGAATCTTATATTATGCCCCGTAAAAGACTAGCAGAGTTGGTGATATTAGGCAGTAAAGGCTAAGATAGTAATATGGCGATGAGCGGAAAAATCAGGTGTCCTTGGTGCGAAAAAATTTTTGATTCCCCTGCAAACCGCAAAGACAAAGATACCATAGAATGTCCTTCTTGTTTTACTAAATTGGAGATTACGCAAGCTTCTCCGGTGCAAGTAAAAATAGCCGGGGAAGTCGATGATTATATGCACGAAGAATATGATGATTGGAAATAAATAAGCCTTATTTTATGAAGGGGCAAAGAGAGATGAAAAAAGATTTGAAATGCAGAAAACACAAATATATAGGTAAGAGAATAGAGGGCGTCCCTTCACACACGGGTTTGCCCATAGAATGTAAGATCTGTGGCAAAATGTATTTTTCAGATAACCCTTTAGTTTTTAGAACAGCCTCTCTTAAGAAAGTAAGTATCTGCACTGCTTGCCAGGAAAAGCTGCATTGCGCTAAATGTAAACAGAAATTCATATTAAAGAAATTTTTTGTTGCAGAATGCACTCAGTGCGGGAATTTGGAATTCTACTGCAAGAAGTGTAGTAAAAAATTGCCGACCTTGCCTTTAGGTTGCGAACCGCATGAGCAGATTTTACGCAAGATGCAGACAATTCTAAAAGAGTATATGCCGGATCTTGGAGATAATCTGCCTAAAGATTTAAAAGACCTTAAGAAATTCAAAGGTTTTGGGGATATACCGTCGTATCTTTTTCTGCATTTCAATATCATTCTGCCTCCGGATTTTGGCAAGTTTGAAGAAGAGGGCGATGATGCAGATTGGTGGAAGAAAAATAAATGATGTGGGACGATATAGAGGAAAATCAGGAAAAACAATTCGAGAAGTTGACTGCCACGCATTTATATTGCAACAATTGCGGCAGGTCAATGCCGGTGCAAGAGGTATTGCTCCTAGTGTTACCCGACGGAGAATTATATGATTATCGCTGCGCTCAATGCCATGAATCAGTCGGGATGCGTAAAGAGACGAAAAGGCCATCTTTAGAGATAAAAGGCGGGTAAATTAAATATATGGATTTAGTTGTCCTATTTATAACAAGGAAAAAGTTTTTAGTGTCTTCTATCAAGAAATGAGGATATCGAAAGAGGCCACGAATTTATTAGGGAGAGAGCTTTATTAAGAAAATGGCAGGAGGAAAGCCATGATTACGCTTAGAATTGCGAAAAGACTATTCTTTGTCTTTATAATGGTATGTTTTGCAAGTGCTATTGTCTATGCCTCAGAGGTCAATAGCCGAGAGACCCCAATAGTGAAGGTTGTTCGAGACAGAGCGGCATCGGTGGTAAATATCAGTACCGAACGGATACTTTTTTTACGCCAAAACCCATTTTGGGGAAGGTATGGCAGCGACTTTGACAATTTATTTGACCAATTTTTTGCCCCTTACGGTATGGCTAGTGCTATGAAATTGAGAAGCGTTGGTTCCGGGGTTATCATAGATAAGTCCGGGCTCATTGTGACTAACGCGCATGTAGTTAATATGGCCAGCACTATTTATGTTATTCTGAATGAAGGTACGCAAGTCAAGGGAGAGGTAGTGTACGAAAACAGAAATGACGACTTGGCGTTTATTAAAATCGTTGCTCCAAAACCACTCGTAGAAGCGGAGTTAGGTCAGACTAAGGATTTAATGTTGGGAGAGACGGTAGTGGCAATCGGCAATCCGCTAGGTCTTGAAAACACAGTAACCTCTGGAATTGTAAGCGGGAAAAACAGAAAATTTTATTCTTCTCAGGGAGAATTAATTCTAGGCGATATGTTGCAAATAGATGCGCCTATTAATCCCGGTAATAGCGGAGGGGCACTTTTTAATTTGGAAGGCAAGCTTATCGGTATAAACATAGCGGTGGTGCAGTATTCCCAAAATATTGGTTTTGCGATACCGGTGGAAAAAATAGATAACGCGTTGCAGGACTACAAGCATAATGTAGGCGTCCCCGTTAGATATAATAGGAATAACTTTTTAAAGCAGACGTATCCTGCAGGCAGTTTGCCGAATGTGAGTTCAGAACAATGGGATCCCTGGGGAGAAATGGATCGGATGCGCAAACAAATGAATTGGTTGATGCAAGATACGTTTGATCGCTTTGGGAGCCAGAAAGGAGCGTTTAACAGCGATATTTTTTACGACACTAATTTAAACATGGAAGAAACGCCTAATGAATACATTTATAAAATGGATATTGCTGATTTGAACAAGAATAAGGTCAACGTGGAAATTAATAGAAACTCACTTACCGTTACCGGCGAGTATTCCAGTAGCACTGAAGAGAAAAAAACGGGAAGCACGTTTAGTTCGCATGCTTTCGGGTCTTTTGTGCGAACAGTCCCGTTGCCTGAGGATTCCGATCCTAATGGCGTCAAGACAGAGATGCAAGGCAATACATTTATCGTACATATCGCCAAAAGCAAATAAAGTTTTGAAAATTAGATAATTTGTGATAAATTTTTTCAAAAAGGAGGTAAGAATGAATTATACAGGCGTAACTGCGATCAATGAGAAAGTAAAACAGGAGAGCAGTTTCATTATTAGTCTAAAGCAGGAAATAGAAAAAGTTATTATCGGGCAAAAATATTTGATTGAGCGGCTCTTAGTTGGGCTTTTAGCCAATGGCCATATGCTTGTTGAAGGCGTGCCTGGACTTGCCAAAACACTTTCTGTAAAAACCCTATCGCATGCGATTAATACGAAATTCCAGAGAATTCAGTTTACCCCTGACCTTCTGCCCGCGGATTTAATCGGGACGCTTGTTTATAATCCTAAAGATGGGGCATTTACTACCAAAAAAGGCCCTATTTTTGCCAATATTATTTTGGCTGATGAGATTAACCGCGCTCCGGCAAAAGTGCAGAGTGCGCTCTTAGAAGCAATGCAGGAAAGACAAGTTACCATTGGCGAGAATACTTTTAAATTAGATGAGCCGTTTTTGGTGATGGCTACACAAAACCCGATAGAACAAGAAGGAACCTATCCTTTGCCTGAAGCCCAAGTTGACCGCTTTATGTTAAAAATTAACATCACCTATCCGAATAAAGACGAAGAGCGCAAGATTCTTAAAGAAATGAGTGTTACGGATAAGGAGATAAAGGTTTCTTCTGTGGTAGGGCCTGAAGATATCAGGCGTGCCCGAAAGGTAGTTAACGAAATTTACATGGATGAGAAGCTTGAGAATTATATCATTGATATTGTATTTGCTACCAGAGAGCCAGCCAAATATAAATTAAGCGATTTAACAAACTTAATCCAATACGGTGCTTCTCCACGCGCAAGCATTTATTTAACGCTTGCCTCAAAAGCTTATGCTTTTATCCAGGGCAGAGGCTATGTCACGCCACAGGATGTAAAGTCCATTGGTCCGGATATCTTAAGGCACAGAGTTATCGTAAGTTATGAAGCAGAAGCGGAGGAAAAGACATCTGAGGATATTATTAAGCGTATATTTGATGAGGTTGAGGTTCCTTAAATGATCCCTAAAGAAGTTTTAAAACAGATTAGGCGCATTCAGATAACCACCTCGCGTATGGTTACTGATGTATTTTCCGGGCAATACCAGAGTGTGTTTAAGGGAAGGGGTATGGAGTTTGATGAAGTGCGCGAGTACCAAGCAGGCGATGAAATACGCTCAATTGATTGGAATGTAACCGCGCGCATGGGGCATCCCTATATAAAAAAGTTTATGGAGGAAAGAGAGCTGACGGTAATGCTTCTTTTGGACCTCTCCGGCTCTTCCTATTTCGGAACCGTTAACAAGCTTAAGAGACAGATTGCTGCTGAGATTTGCTCGGTCTTGGCTTTTTCGGCAATTCGCAATAACGATAAAGTAGGGCTGATTATTTTTACTGATAAAATCGAGAAATTTGTCCCGGCCAAAAAAGGCATAAGCCATGTGCTGCGCATCATTAGAGAGGCATTGTATTTTAACCCACAAGGCAAAAAAACAGACATTCCCGCGGCCTTAGAATATCTCAATAAAGTATGCAAGCGTAGCACAGTTACTTTTATTGTCTCTGATTTTTATGATGCTAACTTCGAGAAGCCGCTTTCCATTGCCAATAAGCGCCACGATTTGGTGAGTATTACTATAACCGACCCCAAAGAGTTGGATTTGCCTAATATCGGCATGGCGCAATTCGATGATCCGGAAACCGGCAAGACATTTAATCTGGATACCTCAAATGAAACTTTACGTCGCTCTTTCCGGGAGAACGCATTAAAGATAACAGGCGAACGCAAAAAAACATTTGATAGATTGGGGGTAGATAGCGTAGATATCCGCTGCGATATCCCCTACAACCGCACCTTATTTAAATTTTTCCGCATGCGGGAAAGGAGGTTACGTTAAATGCGCCAGGTTTTCTTTTCCATAATTATAGTTTTAATGTTAGCGGTTTTAATGTTTTTGGTGGCAAATTTACCTACACGGATAGTTAAACCTAAAGAGCAGAGTTCTTTCTTGACCAGCCCAAGCCAGATAGACTATGCTAACAAGCTTTTAAGCAAAGGGCTAAAGAGTGAGGCCGCTGAAGCATTCGAAGAATATCTTGCTGTTGGCAAGATACAGCCACAAGAAGAGGCACAGTTTTTATATAAACTAGGCAGTATTTATATGGAGTTATATAAGTATGAGAAGGCGCTGAAAAGTTTCTATAAAGCAGAGATGTTAAATCCAAAGGCAGAGTTTGCTGGAGAAATGAATCAAAAGATAATTGAGGCATTGGAGAATTTGGGGATGAGCAGTCAGGCCAGATACGAACTGGAGGCGCGGACTTCTTTGGGCAAAGAGAAAGAAGCAAAGGGAAAGGTAGTTGCGCGCATCGGAAAAAGAGAAATAACCGATACTGAGATTGATGAAGCTATCAAGAATGTTCCGCAATGGATGAAAAAAAGCTTAGAGGAGCCGGAAAGGCGCCTGGAATTCATTAGAAATTATGTCGGGCAGGAAGTTCTTTATACAAAAGCAAAGCGTTTAGGGTTGGATACAAAAGAAGAAACCCGCTCAACCTTAGAGCAATTGAAAAAACAAATCGTAGTTGAGCAGTTTTTAGGTAAAGAAATACAGGAAAAGCTGGATAAGATTAGCCCCGAAGACATCAAATTATATTACGAAGCCAATAAAGATACTTATGTGGAGCCAGCGCAGATAAAGGTGAGTTATTTGAGTTTTGAAAACGAATCCCAAAAAGACGAGATGATTCAAAAGCTTAAGAAGCAGGAAGGAAGACCCCAGGAGGCTTCAATTACGGAAGGAGATTCAAGTATTGCCGGTATCGGAGAGGCAAAGGATGTAATTTCTAGCCTATTCCTTAAAGAGAAGGGGCAAATAAGCGATCCTTTAAAGATAAAAGATAAATTTTACGTTTTTTCTATAGTTGATAAAAGACAGAAACGGCAGAAGAGTTTTGAGGAAGTAAAGTCAGAAGTTGAATACGCATACAAGATGAAAAAACAGCAGGAAATAAGCCAGGATCTACTTAAAAAGGCATTGGAAGAGCAAGAGGTAGAAATTTTTGAAACAGGAAATAAAAATGAAACCAAAAAAGATAATTAATTTAATCTGCGCCATTTTCTGCTTAGGAGTGTTTTTGGTAAACAGTAGTATTTCCTTTGCGGCTCAAAATAAGGGAAAGAAAAATTCAGACATCGAAGTGACTGCCGCAGTGGATAAAACTTCAATACAAATAGGCGATAAGTTCACCTATACAATTACGGCAAAGGCAAAAAAGAATATTGAAGTTGAATTCCCGCAAATTCTTCCAGAGAACTTATCCGGTTTTGCGATTAAAGACTTCGGATCTAGCGCCAAAGGTCTATTTGGGAAAAAAACTTTCAAACAATGGTATCTCTTAGATACTTATGTCAGCGGCGAGCATACTATTCCGGCGTCAGTAGTTAAATATCGCACTAAAGGCCAAACTGATTGGCAGGAGCTAAGCATAAATGAAGTAAAATTGGAGGTTAAAAGCGTACTGGATAATGCTTCAAATCGAGCGGATATCCGCGATATAAGGGGGCCGAAAAGTTTTACCAGCAGAATGCGGCTCTATATCTTAATAGCATCAGCACTTCTTTTAATTATAGGAGGAGTTTTTGGTTTTATTTTTTTGAAGAAAAAGCAAGAAGAATCCAAGGCGCCGCCTATTCCCGCGCACATTATTGCTTATGAAGCCTTGGCGGCATTAGAGAAAAAGGACTATATTCGCCATGGGCAAACCAAGGCTTATTACATAGAACTCTCAGATATTGTGCGGCATTATCTTGAAAACAGATTTAATATCCGCGCTCCGGAGATGACCACCGAGGAATTTCTGCTTAAGGTTAAAGAGGATAGCTCTTTATCGATTGAGCATAAAGGCTTATTACGTGATTTTCTGACTAATTGCGACTTGGTTAAATTCGCAAAATATCAACCTGCCCAAACAGAAGCAAGTTTAGCGCTTGCCTCGGCAAGAAGATTAGTTGATCAGACTAAACAAGAAAATAAGTTGTAAAATATGCTTATTCAAAATCCCATATATTTTTTATTAATTCCCGTTGCGGCAGGGATTGTTTATTATTCTTTGCGCAAGAATAAATCTCCCGGAATCCGGTTTTCTTCGGAGAAGTTTCTAGCCATAGGCAGCCCTACCTTTAAAACCCTATGCAGCCGATATATCTGGGTCTTGCGCCTGCTGGTGTTTGTATTCTTGGCTCTTGCCTTAGCCAGGTTTCGAGTGCCGATTGAGGAATCAAAGATTCAAACCGAAGGCATTGACATTATACTTTGCTTAGATACCTCAACCAGTATGCTGGCAGAGGATTTTACTCTGCGAGGCAGGCGGGCAAACCGTTTAGATGTAGTAAAAGATGTTGTAGAAAACTTTATTCAGGGAAGGAAAAATGATCGCATCGGCATTGTTGCCTTCGCTGCCCGCGCCTATACCGCAAGCCCCTTAACGCTTGATTACGGTTGGCTGCTTGAGAATCTCAAGCGCGTTAAAATCGGCATGATCGAAGACGGTACGGCTATCGGCTCGGGCTTATCAGTTGCTCTTAAGCGGCTGGAGAATACCAAAGCAAAGAGTAAAATCGTAATTCTTTTGACTGATGGCATAAACAATGCGGGAAAAATCTCGCCTTCTTTGGCAGCTGAGGCTGCTAAGGCTTTAAAGGTGAAAGTATATACTATTGGCGCTGGCACCAAGGGTATGGCGCCGTACCCGATGAAAGACTTCTTTGGCAATACTGTGTATCAGCCGGTAAAAATAGATATTGATGAGGATAGTCTGATAAATATCGCCTCCAAGACAGAAGGCAAATATTTCCGCGCTACAGATACAAAATCATTAAAGGAAATTTATGCTGAAATTGACCGTATGGAAAAAAGCCCTATTGAAGAAAAGGGATATATGGAATACCGGGAATTGTTCCCGATATTTTTAACTATTGCTATGGCGCTCTTGTTGTTAGAGGTTTTATTGAGAAACACAATTTTACGGAGAATTCCTTAAGTATGAGATTTGCCAATATACAAGCAACTCATCTTTTTTGGTTAATCATAGCCGTGATAGGTTTCTTTTTCTGGGTAAACGCAAGGAGAAAGAAATCTCTGGAAGCCTTTGCCGAGGCAAATCTCTTAGCTACGCTCCTTGCTTCTTTTGATATTCGTAAATACAGATTAAAACAGGTTTTGATTATTGTAGTTTTCTCATTAACAGCTTTTTCTTTTATGCGTCCGCAATGGGGGTTTAAGTGGCAAGAGATAAAACGCAGAGGCTTGGATATATTGGTAGCAGTAGATGTGTCCAAGAGTATGTTGGCAGAAGATATAAAACCGAATCGCCTAGAACGCGCAAAACTTGCGTTAGGAGACTTTGTTAAGCATCTTAAAGGCGACCGTATCGGGCTGATTGCTTTCTCCGGAAGTGCTTTTGCGCAATGCCCGCTAACAGTGGACTATAGCGGATTTCTTTTGTCCGCAGAGGCGCTTGATATAAATACTATCCCTAAGGGTGGAACCTCAATTTCCAGCGCAATTCGGCAGGCGATGGAAAGCTATGAGGGCGGACTTAAGAAATATAAGGTGTTGATTATTATTACTGACGGCGAGGATCATGAGGGGGATCCGGTGAGGCTAGCGGAATTGGCTCAAAAAGAAGGCATAAAGATATTTTGCATAGGCATAGGCACAAACGAGGGAGAGCTTATTCCTGTAACTGATGAGAGCGGCAACAAAGGTTTCCTAAAAGACAGAAGCGGAGCTGTGGTTAAGAGTCGCCTTGATGAGACGACCTTGCAGAAAATAGCCCTTACTACCGGTGGAAGTTATGTACGCGCCAGCAGCAAGGAATTTGGGCTGGACCTAATTTATAAGGAAAAGCTTTCGGAGATGGAAAAAAGAGAATTAGAAAGCAAGATGGCCAAACAATATGAAGAACGTTTTCAGATTCCGCTGCTTTTAGCATTTTTACTTTTGGCAGCGGAGTTTATTATCAGCGACAGGAAAAAGGCATTATGAGCACAGGTTCGTTTAGAAAAATAATTTTCCTTAGTTTATCAATCTTTACCGTTATTCAATCAACATGTTTTGCCGCAGTCTCGGCCAAGAAAAGTGTAAGAGAGGCAAATAAGCTATATCAAAGAGGAAAGATTGATGAAGCGTTACAGAGATATAATGATGCAAGCGTTAGCTTGCCCGATTCAGATATCGTAAATTTCAATATAGGAGCGACATTATATAAAAAAGAAGATTACCAGAAGGCAACGGATGCTTTTACCAAGGCATTAACCAGCGATAATAAGAAGATAGAAGCCGATGCCTTATATAACTTGGGCAATTGTAAATATAAACTGGGTAAGCTAAAAGAAAATACTGATTTATCGGCTACGGTGGGATTGTTACGGGAATCTTTAGACTATTATAAAAGAGCGGTAGAGCTTGACCAGAAAAACACTGATGCGCGTTTTAATCATGAGTTTGTGGAGAGAGAACTTAAAGTTTTACTGGATAAGTTAAAGAGTCAAGGATCTTCCGAAGATAAGCAAAAGAATCAGCAAGAAAAACAACAGGAACAGCAAAAGCAGGCAAACGGCACTACTGGCAAAGAACAAGCCAAAGACGAAAAAGAGAAAGAACAGTCAACTCAGGCGCAAGAGCAGGAAAAACAGCAGCAAGAAAAAGAAAAGGAAGGCCAAGCAGCCTCGCAACAGGAAGAAAAAAAAGAAGCCCAGGCAACTAAGGAAGGGGCTCAGCAGGAAGAGCAAGGCAGAGAATTATCCGAAGAGGGAGCACACGCCATTTTAGAGCGCTATGGGCAAGAAGAAACAACGCCAAATTATGAAGATAGGCGCACCGGAGCCTATGATAGGGAAGTATCAAAGGATTGGTAGATTAGGATTATGAAGAGGGTATTATCTTTTACCTTATTTTTTGCGTTATTTTTAACTTCAGTCGCTCATGCTAGTGATATCCAGCTTGAAGCAACAGTTGACCGCAATAAAATAGCACTTGGCGAAGCGCTCCAGCTTAATCTGACTTTTCAGGGAACGCAGAATGTCTCTGCGCCAAGTATAGATAAAATAGAAGGCTTTGATGCGCGCTATCTTGGGCCTTCTACTATGGTTTCGATTATTAACGGGGCGGTCACAAGTTCCATAACCCACGTTTACACCTTAATTCCTTTAAAGACGGGTGTCTTTACCATAGGGCCGTTTTCCGTGCAAGCTCAAGGAAAAACTCTGACTTCTAAGCCGATAACCGTAGAAGTAGTTTCAGCTCCTACTGGAGGCCAACAATCTACTCCTGGTCAAGCCTTACAAGAACCAACTCCTACAAAAATAGACGCGGAAGAATTAAAGGATAGAATTTTTTTAATCTTGAGCATAGGAACAAGAAAAGCATATTTAAGTGAGTTTGTACCGCTAACCGTAAAACTTTATGTGAACCGCTTAGGCGTGCGGGATATTCAGCTCCCCGAAATAGAAACAAACGATTTTTCCATTGAAAAATTTGGTCAGCCAAAACAGTACCGCGAAGAATTTGGCGGTGTCCTGTATGATGTTATTGAGTTCACGACGAATATGTTTGGAATAAAGCCGGGAGATTTTACTTTAGGACCGGTAAAATTAAAGTGTAATTTGGTGGTGCGTAGACAAGCTCAAGCGCACCGGCGAACTCCCTTTGATGATGATTTCTTCAACGGGATGTTTAATGACGATATTTTTAATGATTTCTTCGGCAGATATGAAGCGTATCCTTTAGAGTTAAAATCCACAGAGATTCCGATTACAGTGTTATCTTTACCGCAAGAAGGAAAGCCTGAGGGTTTTGACGGCGCTTTAGGTAATTTCCAATTAAATGTTGAGGCAACGCCACTTGAAGTAAAAGCAGGAGATCCTATTACCTTGAAAATGACAGTAAAGGGAGAAGGGAATTTTGATAGCATTAAAGCCCCGCGGTTACAATCCAAAGACGGTTTTAAGGTTTATGACCCACAGGTTAAACAGAATGAGAATGAGAAAATTTTTGAGCAAGTAATTATTCCGGATTCGGAAAACATAACTCACATCCCACAGATAAACTTCAGTTTCTTTAATACAAAAACCGGACAATACGAAGTCTTAATGCACAACTCTATTCCGATAACGGTATCTAAGGCCAATGAGGCTCAAGCAAGATTAATAGAATTACCCCAAGCTCAAGTTAAGATTGAACAAAAAGAAGAGCTGGGAAGGGATATAATTTACCTCAAAAGCTCACCTGGCCAATTCAGAAAAATCGGCCGTTATCTTTATCAAAGTTTAGGCTTTTGGCTATTTCAAATCTTAAGTCTTATTATATTTTTGGGTATCCTTATTTTTAATCTTAGACAGCAAAGATTAATTACCGATCAACGTTATGCACGCAGGTTGCAAGCCCCCGCAAAAGCAAAAAGGGGCATTCAAGAATCTGATAAATTATTGCGGGAGGGAAAAACTCAAGAATTCTTTGATGCGACATTTAAGACTATCCGGGAATATCTGGCAGATAGATTCCATTTGCCTTCCGGAGGCATAACCGCAATTACTATTGAAGAACTTGCTAAAGAAAAAGGCATAGCGCAAGAGGTCTTAGATAAAATAAGGAAGATTTTTGCTGATTGCGATATGGCTAGGTATGCGCCTAGCCAATTTGGGCAAAAGCAACTGGAAGATGTTTTCCAGGCTTTAAAAGAAATTATCGATTACCTGGAGAAGCAGAAGATATGAGAGTTAAGCGTTTTGGCAAAATATTTATATTAGCCGTATTTTTTCTGCCCTTTTTTGTAGAAATTTCTTTTGCCAGTAATAATCAAGATGTAGGCGCTTTTAACCGGGCAAATGTTTATTACGAGCAGGGAAATTTTGACGAGGCAATCAAACAATATAAAAGTATTGTTGAAGATGGTCTTGAAAGCGGCAATCTCTATTATAATCTTGGCAATTGTTATTTTAAGAAAGGCAAGCTTGGAGAGGCTATTTTTTACTATGAGAAGGCTCGCAGACTGATTCCGCAGGACAAGGATTTGGAATCTAATTATGAATACGCCCGCTCTTTGATTAAAGGTGGCACTTTCAGTAGCCAAGAAAGCTTTCCCGTAAGGTTATGGAATAATCTATTTGAAAAGCTTACGATTGACGGATTGACTCTCGCACTTAGCATATTTTTTATTTCAATTCTAATTAGCATCTTGGCGAGTCTTTTCTTTGCGCCGCTTAAAAAACAGGCCTTAATTCTTACTGCTTTTTTGGGATTGTGTTTTGTTGTTGGTCTCATCGGTCTGAAAGGAAAAATTTCTCGATTAAACAAAGAGGCAATCGTGGTAGTGGAGCAGGCGGATGCCAAATTTGAACCGATGGAAAAAGCCACAACATATTTTACTCTCTACGATGGTATGAAAGTAGAAGTGGTAGAATCCAGAGATAATTGGCATAAAGTCAAACGCCAGGATAACAAGAGTGGCTGGGTGCGATATGGCACAATCTCTACTTTTTAGCAGTAAAATAAGAATGTTGTTGTTTCTTTGTGGTTTAATTGCTGAAAAGATGGTCTATTAGAAAGTGTGGGTGGGGATAGAACCTAAGAGACGTTCAATCTCGTTTCGACGTTCTTTCTCGGTTTTGAGGCGGGATATGCTCAAAAGCCTTCTGCCGGTAAAGATTTTGAGAGTCGATTCATCGGTGCAGGAGCGCATATTCTCGACGAAGTCTGGCGGAAGTTTATTGATTATCTTCAATAAGTGTGCTATTTTGGAATCTGACATTTGAAGTTCTTTACTGGCTTTCGCCCAAGTCATCCGGGTAGGGCTGTTTTTGATGAAAGATTGGAGTTTAAGGCCTTCATGGATGATATTTTGATAAACCCGCTTAGGGCGTACCTTTTTGGGCGGTAAAGGCCGGTTTAACGATAATACAAATCCCCGCTTACGGTGCCGATAGAGCTTCACGAGCAGTGTGACATACTCACGCTCTGGGGAGCGACTGGCGTCCAAGACGGGCAGCCATTGTTGACAACTATCCGAAACTGAGGGTAGTGATGCAGTAGGCACAAGCGCCTTACAGGCTTCTGTAGGGCGCTTTATTGTTAACTAATTTCCTTGACAATTATATAAAAAGTGTTATATTCACTGTAAGGTTAACCTTACATGTGTTAGGTTTATATTATGGTAAAAACATTTCAAATTGAAGAAATTATCGATTCTCCTTCTAAGGTGGCTATTTTGCGGCTTTTTACTGCCCGGAAGAACTTCAAGGCTACAGGGCGCCAGATTGCTAAGCTCGTAGGATATTCGGCTCCTTCGACACATGATTCATTAAAGAGTCTACATGAGCGCAATATTTTAAAGTTAGATATCATAGGTAAGCAGCATATTTATACCTTAAACGAAAATGATCGGATCATTCAGAAAATTATTCGTCCAATGTTTGCTGCTGAAAGTAACATTAAGAATGAAATCCGTGATTTTCTTTTAAAAGAATTCAAGCGGACTAAGATTAGGACAAAAATAATATCTTTAATTCTTTACGGAAGCATGCAAACCGAGACAGCCAGAAAAGGAAGCGATATTGATATTGCGGTGGTGGTGCCTAGGGTCGCGGACCTTAATTCAGTTGAAAATGTTTTCCTTTCTGAAATTGCCCCCGGATTTAAGGCCTATTTCGGCGTTCAGATAGATTCTTATATAAAATCAGCCTCCGAGTTCAAGGAGCGACTTAAAAAGAATCAGCCGCCAGTTTCAACCTTAATGAAATCTTATTCCGTTTTATATGGAAAAGAACCATTGGAGATTTAAACATGACTGCTCGCGAGATAAAAATAAGGCAAGAGGATAGGTCGGCGGCTTCAGAATATTTAAAGAAGGCTGCTGATAATTATGAGCAGATGTTAGCCGCATTTAATGCTTCAAACTGGAATGCGGCAGCAACCTTGGCTGTTTAATGTGCGATTTCATCTGCAGATGCGGTTTGCGTCTATGGAAAGGGTGTGCGTTCGATTTCGCAAGACCACTTTGATGTTTGCGACCTGGTAGCTGGATTGCCGCTTGAAGGTGCCGAGGAGAAATCAAAGCAGTTGCGCAAAATTATCGCCCGCAAAAACCTTGTCCAATACGAATGCCGCAGCGTTAATAAATCCGACGCGGATGAGATGGTTAAAGTGACCACAAGATTTTATCAATGGGTAAGAGATGCAATCGAGGAGATTTGAAACACAATTTTTCAGCCAATCTTGACCCGTCAAAATCTATGATTTTGACGAGGTCTCGCCTGCTGCAAAACGGCGAGGCGGACGCTCAGGCGAACAATGTTTGACTAAGGAAGGAAAGCAAGTGGAGCCAATTATAGTAGCTTCAATTGGGTTATTTGCATCGGTGATAACAGTATCCCTATCTTTTTATTTCACAAAGAGACTTCAACTAAAAACAGAAGACAGGAGACTAAAAGAGGAATACTATAAGTCTTTTCTTAAATCATTAAGTGACGTCGCTACTGATAACAACAATGATAAAGCGCAAGAGAAACTATCAGAATCCATCAATTTTTTATTGGTTATTGCTAGCCCTCAAGTGGTAAAAGACTTAATGGAATTTCACAGTTTTGTACGCCAAGGCGCTAAGGATAAATTTCCCCGATGGTCTCAAGAGTGGGTTATTGAACACGATAGGCTATTAAAATCTCTTATTAAATCTATTAGGGTAGATATTTTTGGCGAAGAAAAAAATATTGATAAATATATGGAGAAGCTTTCGCTAATAGGGCGCAGAAAATAAGTGCTAACATAGGATTTGGTTGTTATTTTAATTGTCGATTGGCGGCTCACCAAGATAGATAAAACCGCCTTTACCGCAGCGGATAGCCATTTTGATAAGTAATTGACAATATTGATATTGTGCGGTGCGGCGGGCGACAACACGGGACAGCTTTAAACCTCCGGATTTACTCCGGAGGTTTAGTTTTTGAAAATGGACGAGAACCAAAGGGGGATGGGGAGACCGTCCCCATGCTTTTTGGGCATAGGAATATTAAACCGTAAATTTATATTCTCCGGGAACCCTCGATGAACAAGCAATCTACGAGGCTTAGTAAAATTTTTGGCAGCGGTCCTGCCGGACTATCAATCAGCCTTGTACTTTTTTTCGTTGCGAACTGGTTTAGCAAAAGAATATATCTTCCGCTCTTATCAAATAGTCGGCCCCTTCTTAATTCAATATTTATCATTTCGATCCTGATGACGCTGGCGGTAATCGTTTGGAGCGTAAAATCATTACCCGCCTCTGATAGAGGTGATAAGCTATGCACCAGCGGTGCGTTTAAATATGTCCGTCACCCGCTCTACGCCGCATTTTTATCGATATTTAACTTTGGGTTGGCTGTTTATCTCAATAGCTGCATTTTTGTTTTGTGGGCAGTGCTTTTGCACCCGATATCTCATTACATCGTAAGATACGAAGAAAGAATGATGGTCAACAGGTTTGGAGAGGCATATATTGAATATCAGAGAAAAACGGGAAGATTTTTCCCGAGATTTAGATATAGAGAATGAATTCCTAAGCCATAATCGGCAGTCATACCAATGACCGAAGAATCAAACTCGCGTAGTTCCATTTTCCCCTCTTCCCCTTGTCTCTCCTCCGCAAAACACGTATAATAAAGCAGAATAACTGTTTCGGCGAAATACCCGCAAAAGATGATAATTCGTATGTATCCGCACCTTTTTATATCATTTTGGATTACCGTTCTGTC